>Ga0222636_1000107_pt1 | contig 48758 bp, 47 predicted proteins | sample AntAcemetagen141_FD_179811 | JGI IMG/M metagenome (GOLD analysis project Ga0222636, IMG submission 179811) | Saline water microbial communities from Ace Lake, Antarctica - #141 | ecosystem: Environmental > Aquatic > Non-marine Saline and Alkaline > Saline | place: Antarctica: Ace Lake...
TAAACCTCACGCGCCGGGGCCGTCGCCTTCTGGTAAACCTCCCACGCCGGGGCCGTCGCCTTCTGGTAAACCTCCCACGCCGTGGCCGTCGCCTTCTGGTAAACCTCCCACGCCGGGGCCTTCAGGAAGTTCTGGGCGAACCAAGCGAGATCCAGACCCCGTGCAGCAGCGCGCAGCAACGCGGCTTTTGTCAGCCGTGTGCCCTTCGGCCACTCCTTCTCGAATACCGCAACTTGATCGCTACAGGCGTGATGCTCTCTCAACATCGCCGCCGTGATTCGCGTTCCTGGTTTTATCGCGGGGTTCATGGCGTGGCCTCCTTGAAGAGTCGGATTGCGTCTTTCGCCATTGGCTTGTCAATCTCCCACTTGTGAACAATTGACCATGAGCCGCAGCACTTGTTCGGAGTAATGCGCTCTGCGCTGTTACCGTCTTCAATTGCGACTGCCCAAAAAGCCGGGTGCTTCGGGCATTTGTAAATTACGAGGTTCATGGCGTGGCCTCCTTAATTCCCCAGCATTCTTCGCAGAACGGGCCTTCCTCGTCGTCAGTGTATAGCGAGTCATCCTCGCAGCGGCCCGTTGGCTCGTCGCACTCGGCGCAGAGTTGTCGCGTTCCTGGATAGTGTGTGGCGTTCCGCACCATGTGTTGACATTGCGTCATGACGTGGCGGGGGATCTCGGGGCGGTCGCTCATGGTGTCGGGTCCTTTTGTAGATAGAGAGCCTTTTGCAGAAAGCCTTTTATCGAATAAAGGATCTGAAAAAGGCGCCCCTTGGTCGTAGAAATGTAGACAACTTCCACCCACAATCGACAACTGCTGACACATTTCGCAGTTTTTCGTTGACATGGCAAGCCTTTTCTCTTCGTTCTTGATCTATGGACATCTCGCGTCTCACTGTTCAGCGGTACCATCTTTCCAACGGGGCGGCTTTGGGCGAGCCGTTTCACCTTCGATCCGGAGGCGGAAGAGAAAGGCCTGATTATGCCAGGGAAGAGTCTCGAAGAGCTACGGAAAGGGCTCAAGCGCCGGCACTGGCGGTTCATCGAAGAACTGGTCATGTGTGGCGATCCGAAAGAGGCGGCGATCGCGGCTGGCTACGCGCCAGGATCGGCACTCGGCCAGTCCACGCGTTTGCTCAAAAATGCAACGATTTGTTTTGCTTACGCCCTACGTCTGAAAGAGGCCAATGCGACGAGTCCCGCGAAACGCGAAGAGCTCGTCGACCACTTGCTAACAATCGTGCGAGCGGACCCCGGCGAGCTGGTCGAATGGGGCAACGGTACGGTGACGTTCGAGGAATCGAAGAAACTGTCGATCAGGCAACGCCGTTTCGTACAGTCCGTAAGCAAGTCGAAGGAAGGCATGAAGATCAGGTTCTACAGCCGGCTCGACGCGATGGAAAAGCTCGCGAAGATCCACGGCTGGTACAAAGACTCCGAGGACGCAGCGAGCACGGCAGACGTCATACGAGCGATCTTCGCAGACAAGAGACCGGTACACATAATACCGGGTAACACCACTTCCCCCCTTGACAGGCCAGGAAAGGATGCCGATGCCTCCAATCGCCGAACCGCTAAAGACGCCGACAAGCACCCAGGGCGCCGCAAACCAACCAGATCTAAGCGTACCGGGAAACCTGCCGGCAAACGCAAGCCCCGCAGGACCGCCAGCGAGTGAACCAGAGCCATTGCTCGGGGCGCTGCTTTTTCCTGAGACCCACAAGGCGCGACAGGCACAGCGGGACGAGGCCTTGCAGGGCCTTATCACCTCGGGCGCCGTCGACGATGGCGGGACACCTGAAGGACAACCCGAGGGAGAGGGCGCGGCCCCTGGCCCCGACCTTGAGGTTCGGACGATCGGCGGGAAGAGTTACACGTTATCCCCCACCCCCGACCTGGCCAAAGGGCAGATAACGCCCGAGGAGTATGGCAAGCGTCTTGTACAGTCGAAGGCCGACAAGCAGATGTCGATCATGCAGCGGAAGCTCGACAAGTACGAGAAGGACGCACAGGCCCCCGCCGCGATCGCAGCGCCCGCCGGCATGGACGACCCGAACATGAAGGCACTGCTGGACGGTCTCACAGCGTCGACAGGCAGCGATGATGCAGAGAAGGCACTCCGAGCCGTCATGGCCCAGAACGCCGTCATACTCAAGGCGCACGAAGACCGTAACACCCAACTGAGCGCGGCACTTGAGAAGGCCAACAAGGAGGCGGTACCACAATTCAGCGAACACGTAGCGAAGCAGGACGCCGAGGCGCACGTTGACGCGCACTTCGCGGCCACCCCTTCGCTGGTACAAGACTACAAACTGGACCCCGGCGCTGTGAAGCAGGTAGTTCACGAACTCGACGCTCACCTGGTCGACAGTGGCTTCCCCGCCGAGCAGGTAGCCGGTAACGATATGCTCCGCCAACTGGTGCTGTTTTTCGCACTGGGGCAGGAGAGTAAGAGGGTCAAGCCGGCAGCGCCGGCAGAGGCCTTAGGCCCAGAGGACGGGAGGCCGTCACCTCCAGGTTCAGCGGGCCGACCAACAGCGGCATCTGGTTCTCGCCGATCGCGGCATCCGTTAGACGATCCGCACAGGCGGGAGACGACCAGTGCCAACACAAAAGCTCGCGAAATGTTTATAGGCTAATGACCTACTCGCCGAGAATGACTGCTTGGCGTGCGTTAGAAGCCCTTGACAGCCGCGAGACTACATAGCTTCCCATCGTTCCCCTTCTCTCCCCCGAGGAGGTTGTGTGCGGTAGGCGCGAGATCGCCCCCCTTTGACAGTGGGCGCCTTTAGCGCCCGATCGCACACTATCTTTTCGAGGAGTCTTTCATGGCCAACAACGCTTATGCCAAAGGCACCGCCGCGATGGCGACAGTCTTCGCGTCAGTGCATGACTCCACGTATAGAGCGATCCCTGAGGTCGACGGACGCGTGAACAACGTAGAGCCCGCCGACCATCCTTTCACGTACATCCTTCAACGTCTCCAGCGGGTTGACCGCGTCGGTAACATGCTGTTTACCATGAATCAGCAGCATCCGATCGAGGTTGACATCGTACTCGCCACGGCCATCGCGAACACGACGGGCACCACGTTCGTCTTCGACACGACTGGCTATGTACGCGAGCACGACGTCATTCTCAACCTGCGGACGGAAGAGCAGATCTATTGTACTTCCGTCACGAACACCACGACGATCGAAGCCACTCGAGGCTTCAACTCGACCGCCGCGCTGATGGACGCCGGCGATCCGTTGCTGGTGATCGCGCCGGCTGCTGAAGAAGGACAGGATAAGGGCCAGCTCTTGATGCGTGGTACCGAGAGCGTGTCTGCAAGAACGCAGCATATCCCTCACACAATCGGCTGGTCGGACTGGGAAGCCCTGACCACCAAGTACGGCGTGCAGGAAGACGATCGCCTGGACACCCAGAAGATCGCTCATTTCAACCTGCTCCGAGAGCATGCCATGATCTTCAACCAGGGCGGCGAAGTGACAAGCGGAAGTTCACTTCCTATTCGCCAGTCCACCGGTTTGAGAAGTTGGTGTCGAATGCAGAACCGCGTCTCGATGAATGGCCTGATGAGTCTCAACGGCCTGAAGCGAGCCGTGCAAGATAACGGTCGTTTCGTCGAAGGCGGCGAGATGTGGGGCATGACCTCGTTGGACGTCTTGAACGTGATTAACGAACTGTCACCGATCACGGACAACGAACGCCACTCTCCCGAGATCGACAGCTACGGCCTGGACATCCGCCGGCTAACCTTCACTGGCGGCTATGCCATCAACCTCGTTCGCAACAAGGTACTCGAACGCGAGTACCTGAACGCGGAAATCCTGACGTTTTCCTGGGACGTTCTGGAGCGGAAGGTCTTCTCGCCGCTCGATCCTCAGGAGCAGATCCAGACGCCAGGTGCGTATCGCGAGGAGTTCTCGATCGCAGTCAACGAAGGGCTTGGATGTTCCAACCCGTTCGCTTGCGGAATTATCGAGGACTGCCTGTAAGAGACTGCCATAGGGGGGCAGGGAAGGGTTGCGAAGGTGGCAGCCCGACTATGACGGCCTGGCGGGTCTCTCGCTACAGTGTCGGGAGGACGCCAGGCCTGACCCAAATCCAAAAGAAAGGAAAGTCCAATGGGACAGCCATCGAACCTCCACGTGCTCGAAACCATGAGCCAGGAGTACACCGACGACGCGGCCCCAGCGTTTGCTATTAAGCATGTTGGGCGTGTGGGCGACCAGTCCACGGTTGCTACCGCCGACTGGGACCCCAGCGTTGACATCAACATCGCCAACGCCGGCAAGCTCACCTATCAGCACGACACCGGCACCACTGGCGACGCGCTGATCGGTACCGCCGGCGTGGTGGACATTACCAACGGCCAGTTGCTCTCGGCTCACATGACGGTGATCGACGCCGCTGTGAACTGGGACATCTCGTCCTTGGGTATGTTGCCCACTGACGCAATCGACACTGCGGCAACGCTGAACGTTTTGGACGTCACAGCAGCCACGGCCAACGGTCGCGCCTGTGAAAGCGGAGAAAACGGCACGATCTTCTACAACGACGTTTCGGCGTCGCTGTTGGTCGGGGTGTGTATCGGCCCCGAGGGGCGGATCACCGGCAACCCAGCGGCCTATGGAAACTTCACTGGCCGCAAGAGTTACCGTACCGTCCAGGGGGCGAACAGGGACACGGCCGCAGAGAAGGGCGACCCTGCAATCGTGCGTCAGTCGATGGATCTGGTTTGCTTCTGTACCGAGATCGTGGCACAGGCCACCTTCGCGGGCGCAGGACTGCCGACCATTACCATCTACGCCGTGGACAAGGACGGCAACGTCCGAACCATCGTCACGTACAACGGCGCCGCGACGACCGTTGACAAGACCATCGATCTCACTGCGGCCTGGGTAGTCACCAGGCGTGGCGAGAAAATGGTTGTGCAGATCAAGAAGAGCGATCTTACCGCCGGCACAATTCGCGTAAACGGCGGGTGGGGTTTCAAGACCAATTAGAACCCCTCGCGTGTAGTACCAGGGGGGGCTTCGGCTCCCCTTGGATTTCTTCATTTCAGGAGACGGGACCATGAGACGCTTTCTACTCGACATCGGCTTGAGGCTGGGCATCGTGGCCCTGTCTGTATGCCTGGCCGTTGGCTTCACTCAGTACGTCCTGGCGGCACCATCCGAGGGCTCGCTTGAGACCAACAGCATCATGTACCCGCTGGGCAAGACCTACGACAAGGACAACCCAGGGGCCAACGAGTTCATGTGGCAGCTGACGACCATTACCGACTCGGGCGGCGACTTCGTAGACGCGGGCCTCCGCATACACGGCTACATAACGGCGATCGAGATCAATAACTCCTCGGCCACCGCCGCCGTCGACATAACCCTTACAGACGAGTGGGGCACCGACGTACTGAGCGGCCAGGGCGCGGACGTCGGCGCAACTGCCGTGCTCCGCTTTCCGATCGTCGACTTGTTCGTCATTGCTGAGTTCGATGGCTACAACGCGACCAGTGCGATCGAGCACACGATGGGCCCATACCCGTTCTATGGAGGACTCACGCTGAAGGTAGACAATGGCGGCGACACGAAGGGCGTCAAGTTCAAGATCCACGGCATCGGCAGGTGTGGCTACAAGCCATAGGCTGATCTGCGCGGATAGCAGGACCACTTCAATCAGGAGGTATCCCCCAATGGCAAAGCAGCAGCAGAAAGGCAAACCGCCGGCAGCGAAACCGCGCTCGAAAGAGAAGGTGGAAGTGTCGGCGACCGTGCTGAACGAGTTACTCGGGAAGATGAACGTGCTCACGGCACAAGTCGAACAGTACCGCAAGCAAGTAGGCCCGATCGAACAGACAGAGTCGGAGAGACGTGCCAAGGGTGGCGCCGCGCTCATCGCGACGGGCTCTGTCATTTCAGGAAGACGCCAGGACCAGATCAAGGAATGGTGCAACACCCCGCAGCCCGACCACTCCTTCTTCTCTCAGACTGTCGGCTCGGGTATCCAGTTGTTCCCTGGTTACAAGAAGTACGACAAGACCGCGAAACGGGAGCTCGATGTCCCTTGCCTCTACATCAAGTTCGCGAAATGGCACGGCGTCGGCGCCGAGATCCCCGACCCCGACAACCGCACGAAGCGCAAGTTCCCTTTCGGTTTCGTCGACTTGTCCAAGAATGCGGACGTCAAGCGTCAGACGGAGCACACTCTCGACGAGGTGATCGACGCGCTACTCGCTTCTAGTCATGTGCAGCGTGGCCAGATCATGCAGGGCGAAGTAGGACGGCTGAGAATCAAGCACGAGTTCGAGCGTCAAGCGGAGCTCGCGGCGATCGAGGAGAGGCAGACCGCAGAGATCCAGGCGATCGGCGCCCATCGTGCGAAGGCAGGACCGCCCCAGGTGAAAGCCGAAAAGGGCGGCGAGAAAGAAGAGGCCGACCGGCAGGAGGGGGAACGGGAGACCGCCACCGCCGACACGGCCTAACTCACAGTAGGAGGCCATCATGCTCAGGACACGCAACAACGCGCTGCTACTTAGGCAGCGGTTCTACTTCATCGTAGAAGGGGGCCGATGGAGCACGTTTGAGTCCGAAACCGTGCCCAATGGCCTCTTTCTGCAAATGCTCCAAGAAGCCGAGCGAGTCATGCAGAACGGGCTTCGTATCCGCATCAACTCGACCGTAGCAGTCGACTGCACCTCTGGCACGATAGAGTACGCGGCACCGGCCAACCTGTTCGGCCAGGCGATCCACGGTATCGCGATCGCTGACGAAAACGACGCGTACAAGGCGCCGCTCAACTTCATTGACTACGAGAAGGCGCGGTCGGAGTACGGCATCGCAGACGGCACGCCGACAGTCGGTACCCCGAAAGCGTGGTGTTGGGACCCCACGAACCCGCGGCAGTTTCTTCTGTGCCCCAAGCCTGACGTCACGCGAAGCATGATGGTGCGTTACACGCGGATGCTCGACCCGATTCGGCGCCTCTGGATACCCGATAGCGTCACAGGCGCCATCACGAAGGGACTCAAGGCTTTGGTCTTGAGTGCAGACCCAGGCGACGAGTTCGTAGTTGCGACCGACGACATCGGCATCGTGGACAAGGCAGGCGCAATTCCCTGGACGTTCTACGAGATAGACACTAAGGCCACAGTGACGCAGACGCTCATGGAGGCCTACGAAGCTGAGACCGAGACCGTGGGCGTCGTGATGTCGGCACAGGTACCAGACATCGAGCTGGCGTACCCTGGCAGTTTCGGCATGGCCCTTTGTGACTACGCCGTGGGGCTTTTCTACCAGGGTTCGAAGCCCGACCTGTCGGACAAGTTCTTCGACAGGGCTATGAAGGTGCGGGATGCCTGGGCGCCAGACGACAACTACTACCACGAGGGAGATCCGCCGCCCACGCTCCCGGCCGTAAACTACGCAAGGGGGTAGGTAGGCGATGGCGAACTCAGCCGTGAAGTACAGGGAGAAGGATCAGCAGTACGCGCCAAGGGCCCTGAATGAGTTTAATATCATCCCCCCGATCGCCGAGGTCGACTCCGACGTCGGAGACACAGACGAGGAACGGGGCATATTTCAAGACGCGTTCGCCGACGAGGTCTGGGAGTTTTCCAAGGCCCTGATGGGTGAAGTAGCCGATGGACTCAGGCAGTCAGACGCCGATCGTAACGAGGACCTGGGCGTTGCCGGCGACTTCGACGCACGACGCGAACGCGCCTTGAACCGCTCTCGGGCGCAGGTCGACCCTACCTTCGACGACAACGGCAGCGTTGTACGCAGCCAGCCCGACTCTCACTCCTTCTTAGGTATTACGATGGGCTGGATACGTCGAGCCGTGAACCTGATGGGCGCCTGGCTGAATCGGGCGCTCTTCGAGTCTTCACAGCGTTCCTTCCTTGCCGTGGGTCGAGGCTCTCGCCAGGAGAATCGCAAGATCGTCAAAGTGGCCGCTGCCGTGATGGACGACATGCTCGAGCGAGCCGACTACAAGAAGGCTCTGCACCTGGTCACGAAAAACGTGGCCACTTACGGCACGGCCTATCTGCGGTACGAGATGGGCATCAAACGCGAGATGGAACGTGCCTACGAAGAAGACCCGATGGGCGAGCGCGTTATGACCTGGCGGGAGTCAGAGCCGATCCTCTGCCCGCTGCTCACGTATTTTCCGATCGAGCATGTGTACGTGCGCGACTACGGCCAGCCCTACTCTAAGGATCAGCAGGGCGTCTGGTGGGTGACTCCTGACGTCACGTTGACAACGCTGGAAGGCGAAGAGGCTATCAGTTGGACGGACGAAGCCGGCGCCCCGCGTGAACATGGCAAATGGCGAAACCTGGAGACGGTACGCCGGCACGTACAAGAGTTGCAGGAAGGCGCCAGCGGAAAACCCTCGAGAGCAACCCTTGTAGAGTACGAGGGCCCGCTCCCGATGGTCAAGTGGGCACGAGATGGTGTGCTCAACTACGACATCTTGAAGTTTTTCGGCTGCGATGTTGGTGTCGACCCAGACCCCGTCGACGACGTCGAGATGGTCGAGGAGTTTGGCCGGCGAGCCCAGGCGATCCCTTACTGGCATGTGGCGTACTTAACGGAGATGGGCAGCAAGATGAACAAAGGGACGGCCCAGGCGTACACTGGCTCGGTGCTCATACGCTGCGAGCCCGCACGCAACCGGACGCCGCGCTCTTCGCTCTACGCGTTCAAGTACGCGCCAGACGGTGCGAGGTTTTTCGGGATGAGTGTTACGGATCTCGGCTATGCGATCGAGGGCTCGGGCGACCAGGATCTCAACGCTCAGTCCTTCGTTGCGTTTATGAACGCCAACGCGCCTCGCCTGGTGAACAGCAAGGTACTACGGCACAACAAGACGGCTCGCGAGGTCGGCAAAGAGCTCGACACCCCAAACGCGATGGTTGAGTTCGAGACAGGCCCCCATGACAAGATCGACGCTCGCGAGTTGGTGGCGCCGTTCGAGCGGAAGCCAGATCCCGAGGCCTACGCACGCATCGAACTAAAGCGTGGGATCTTCGACGACGTCGTGGGGATCTCCGCATCCACCAAGGGCAAGGACCGTGCAGTCACCGGCACCCTGGGGGAGATCCAGCACAACTTCGAGATGAACAAAGTGGAGTTGCAAGACGTCGTACTCGCTGCCGGCCAGGAGTGGGCGCGTCTCGTCTCGCACATCTGGGACGACGTCACCTGGTACATGGGCACGGCGCAATTCGGGCAGTACGCTGCGGAGATCTCAGGCGTGGCGTTTTCGGACATAGAGAAGATCATGCCATCCCTTGAGGGCATAGAGGGCGAAGTCAAATGGTATCATCCTCTGGCCGCTGCGGCCGATCGCTCGATGATGACTGCGATGCTCACGAACATCTACAGCGCGTTCCCCAACGCACCTTGGGACGCGGAGCAGTTCTCGAAGATCCTTGTGGAGATCGCCGGCTACTCGCGGCCCGACGAGTTGTACCTGGGCGGCTCGCTCATGGACCCAGACGACGAGCACCAGCAATTTTCGCGTGGTAGTTACGTCAAGCCTGACCTACGCGAAGACATCAACAACCACCTGTTCTCGCACAACGAACACCTCAACGACATGCGCGAGCGTGCTTTCAAGCAAGGCTGGAAGCCGACGCTGCAGCTTGAGTTCAACCATACCGTGCGCCACCTCGAAGCGACGATGGACATGGTCAGACGTTTCTTACAAATGCAGCCAGAGATGGCGGATATGCAATCCGAGGAAACGGGGCCGGCGGCGCCGTCATCCGGACCTGGCGGAAAGGAGACACCGACTCCACAGCAGGGCGAACTATCATCGGCGCCCAAGATGCTCACCGGAGCAAGCCCCAAGCCCATAGGAAACGAGAGCCCTTAATGAGCTACGACTACCCACCCCCGCAGGTAAACGGCGATCGGGTACGCAAATACCTGACGCAAGGCGAAGAGCACCCCATTGTCATCGACCCCCTAAGCCCCTTCGCGGTACCGGCAATCTTCGACCCGATACGGCGCACGCGCACGGTACGAAGTACGACTGGCCGGCGCAAAAAAGGTAGGCCGAACAAGGGCCACCAGAAGGCCAGGCGTCGAAAGATGATGCAGCACGGACTAACCAACCACGCAAAACGTGTTCGTGCCTCGAGAAGGCCGGTAGTGAGTGAAGAGACAAAGGTAGTGACTCGCAGGCTTCTCAAACTGGTAGAGGAGATGCGAAGATGAGATGGAAAATAGAGCAGGTTCTCGATCGGCTGGACGCGGGCACCGCAAGCGAGATACTAGCGGACCTCGAAGCATTCCAGAACAAGCCCATCTTCACGCTCATCAAGAACGCGATCGCGATGGAGTTGCAGGACGCGAAGACAGAAGCCCGACAGTGCATGGGCACCACGGACACCGACACGGTGATCTCTGGCGCCAAGGCAGAGAGGACCTGGGACATCTTTGAATTGTTAAGCGAAGAGGGCCTGGGCTTCGTCGAGCCCCTGGCGGAACGACTCAGGCGACACTAAGAATAGGAGGACGTGATGGCGCTACATGCCGAAGTACAGGCGGCAATGATTCAGGCGAAGGCAGACATCGACGCGGCGGCTGGAGACCTGGCCGCTGCGATCGCCGCAGAGGAGTATGACCAGATTTCCCAGTTGGCCGAGGATCTGGCCCTGGCTATCACGAAGCGGAAGACGGGCCGCGCAGCGATTCGCAAAGGGATACGAGACATCATCCCAGCGCCCTAAGGAGCGGCTCGCCATGACCAAGACCACTCGCACGCTTGAGTTCAAGAAGGGCCTGGCCGCAGCGGATGAGATGCTGCGCGACGAAGCGGGCGAGGCTACCCCCGACCAGCTCAACGTCTGCCTTTCCCCCGATGGTCAGTCAGTCAAGCCGTGGCAGGGCCATGCTCGTACCTACCCCTGGCGTATGGGCGCCGGCTCTCAGATGTACGTGACCCAAGGCACGTGCGCGTTTCGAATCGTGTACGACGGCGCCGGCCTTGACGCTCGTGTGGCTATTGACCCCGTCGCGAACACCATGTCGTTTTACTCGAACTATGGCACGACGACGCTGGACGCGGGACTCGGCACGGGCGGAGTGGTGGACCTCACCGAGGACACTGGACAAGGCCAGATGCAAGACCTGATAGACCTGATCGACACAGACGGCGACTGGAGCGCCTACACGGAGCTCGAGGTAAGCCACGGCTCCTTGCTGCACAATCCCGCCGGCACCTGCATCCTCTCGAAGGTCGACCCTGCCGACGCCGAAGCAGAGAAGGTCCAGCCAGCGCAGGCGACGGACGGCCTGGCCGTGATGGCGGGCTTGTCTGGACGCACGGAGCACCTGATCGTTTCAATCCCCCCTGAGTGCCTCGGCCTTGCAACGGGCAGGGGCTTGATGGTCATCGACCAAATGACAGGGCGAGCCGTGGGCTTGTCGTACCACCGGGGCGGCACAGGCCAGGTCGGCAGCGAGAGGCCTTACCCAGTGCAGCTCTGCCGGCTCAACCGTGTAGCAGCGCACGAGTACCCAGAGATCGTACACATGAAGGCGCGGACGTACTTCTTCACCGCCTGGGACGAAGCGCGAGTCTGGGATGGCGTGGATATGCGCCGCATGGGGATCAGAGACCCGCAGATGCCCCCAGTGGTAAAGACGGAGCACGCTGCGTTTCGCGTGGTGCGCCTTACTGATGGCGACGACCCTAGCTACGAGATCAACACCACCGACAACTACCTGTGCCTTTGGAACAACTACCAGAGTTGGGTTGATGTAGACCTCTCCCATGTGGACGGAGACAATTACCCTGACGGGACCTTCGTTGACCTGGTGATAGACCTCGAGGCAGCGGCAAGCGACACAGCCGGCGAACTCGCCGACGCGATCAATGCCGACGTAGACTGGGCGGCGCACCTGGGCGACGTTGCCAGATCTGAGTTAACCTTCGACACTCCCGACGTCTTGCTACGAGCGGTTGACCCGGCGGTAGAGGGGCGCGACGTAAGCGACTCTACAGGAGGCCTGGCGGAGGTGCAGGACAAGCGCGTTATGCAGGAGAACGGATCGGACTCTCTGGTCTCCGTGATGAACGCCGTGGACGTACCAACAGGCAACGATGCGCCTCTCTCTGACGAGGACGACGGCGACGCAACCCTGCACTGGGGCGTCGACATTACCAGTGGGGCCTTCAATACGGTAGGCGACGCGGCGCAGGTGGACGTGCACTTACGCGCCGCAGCCGACCGCACTATCTTTCTCGACCACAACCGCCTTGGTTGCCATTGCCTCTACAGGTCAGCGCACAACGACTATTACGGTGAAAACTTCTATTTGTTCTTCGCGGCATCGGCAGACGGCACAGGCAACCGCCTGGAGATCCCCTTAAGCACCGGCATATCGAGCAAGATGGCCCTCAATGCGTGGAAGCGTTTTGAGATCGCCGAGGCTGACTGGAACTGGTACGACGGCACGGATGAGGCCAGCCGCTCAACGATCACGAGGCCGCTAACCGCCTTCGAGTACAACTGTGTTGGCATCCGTAAAGGCGACCTCGACGCGAACAAGCACATGAGAACGCACTGGTCTTGGGAAGGACCACCGGACCTGAGGATATGGACGCTTGAGTTCAGGGTCGACGCGATCGAGACCTACGACTTGAACCCCGACCAGGGCGACCAGGGGCTCGGCATACAGACCTCTGACGACTGGATCTTCTGCTTTACCTGGTGGGACCCGAAACGCCTTCTTGAATCAGGGCCTTCTCCCATGAGCCAGTGGGTAAGCCTGGGCACCGGCCAGAGGTTCTTCGTCGACTTGGCCGGCTGGCATGGCGGGATAGTGCAGTACGCTTGGAATACCCCGCCCCCTGGCATTGGCACGATACGCCTCTACTGCCACCGGCGAGGTTGGGGCAAGGACCTGAAGACGGGAGGACCGCGTTTTCACAGACTCCACGAGGGCGACGTCCCGGCCCAAAAAGACGCAACCGCTATCGAGGGCCTGGGTGTGCAGCGCCTTGTCGAGGTAGGTGCAGACTTTGAAGAAGACATGCTACAGTTGCAACCTTCTCCGCCTTACCTCAACCGCGTGCCCCCGTCTTGCGCCCTGGCGATCCCTGACGAGAACCGCATCGTGCTTGCCGACCAACCCCCTTACTCAGTGGGACGCGCAGCGATCGACAACATGAGCCACGAGTTAAGGATCGTGGAGGCCTGGACGAAAGACTCGGATAGCAGCAGGGGATACTATGCCCTGGGAAGCGCCCCTGGCGCCGGCTACACCTTCGACCCCGAGAATACACCACGCTGGGGCAAGTGGCTGGAAGGCCGGCGCATCCGCATAGGTGAGGACCCCAAGGCCTACAGGATCGACAAGAGCCTGGAAGGGGCTGTAACGGGCGCAGAGACCACCTGGGGCGTCAGGCACGAGTGGACCTTCGACGACAGCGCAGCCGATACTTTGGTCGCGGACGAGGAAGGCAGCGTCTCAGATGTACGTCTGTACGGTGGCCACAATACCGTAGACGTCCAATTTGGCGACGGCTTGCAGTTGGTCGACAGCCAAATCGACTACTTCAAGACGAACGGGTATCTCGAACTGACCACGGAAGAACTGGGGCCAACCGGCAGCTTTGCCGTCGAAGGCTTGTTCTACTTGCCTACCCGTGCCGGCACCCTGTGGCGAGAGTCGCTCTTCCGCATCGGCCACGCTGCCGACAACTCGGAGATCCATCTCCAGCTCAAGTTTCACCCCGGCCTGTTCGACAAAGGGGCGTTGGTCCTTGACCTCGGCATAATGAACGGCGCCGCTATGACCTGGGGGGTTGCCTACTCCTACGATATGCACACCGCCGGCCTGGACTACAGCGCCTTCGACACCTGGCGGAAGTTCAAAGTAGAACGTGTCGGGAATTGGATGACCGTCTACTCGGCAGTGATTGGCGGCGACTGGGTCCTTCTTGGAACGACGGATTTTGGCTCAAGAACCTACGGCAGCGGCGCCACCACGAAGGCGCATTTCGGCTACTCCGAGCTCCCCTTTGATGATGGCGTGGCTCTGGCTCTTGACGAGTACAAGATCTATGGTCTGACCCCAGTGGCCTACGACTCTACCGCCTTGCACGTATCACAGGATGAAGGCGTCGACACGAGGCCTTACGATGGTGACGCCGAAACCGAAGCGGAGTATGAGATCCTTGGCGAGGAAGGCGAAATCTGGTGGACGGGGAAGGATACGTCGGGGCTCAATACTGAAAGCGTCCCAGATAACGCACACCGCGACCTCGAAATGCCTGGTGACAGAATCGTCGCTCTTGCACATGTCGGGGCTACCCTTGTCGTTGCCGGCCATAAGCATATAGCGTACCTCAGGCAGAACGAAGAGGCGCTCGACGATAGCCTGGCTGGTGGCGTCTATCCTGACCCGCACATCATCTCTGGCGCCGGTTGCTTGGCCCGCCGATCGATCGTGCAACTCGGCGACAAGCGGCTGCTCTGGCTCGCCCCTGAGGGCAATCTCCTGCTCGTAGGCGAAGGCGTCTTCGAGGTCCACCCATCAAGCCCGCTCTTCTGGGGATGGTTGCGTGGCGGCCGTGTTTCAATGGAGCACCTCCAGTACGCACATGCGATCTATGACAACCACCAGAAGCGTTACTACCTGCACCTGATCGAAGAGCAAGACCGAGGAATATGGGGCAACTTCGGCGCGGCGCCTGACCTGGTCGACGGCTTCGACCCCAACACTGACAACTGGCATGACCTGGCGTGGGCGGCAGACCCGACGACGATACAGGATCAGACGACCACTCTGGCCGTAGACTTCGCGCAGACGTTGATGCTTGACCTTCGCCACAACACGGTGCACCCCGGCTTCGGCCAGGAGCTCACTTGCTCGTTGAGTTCGGCGTCTCCTTGTCCGCCTGACGGGATACTCCCGCACCAGATCTTTGCCGGCGATCGCTACGGGATGCTCAACCGCGCTTATGGAATGCAGGACTACGGCCTGGGCTCTCCGTTGCAGCGCACGAAATGGGCCCTGACCAATACGTCGACGCAAGACGTCTTGGCGATCGACAAGACGGTCGAAGGCTTACAGTTCCCGACCGACAACACGCTTGAAGGCTTGAGGGCGGCGGTACTCTATTCAACAGGCACCCTCGAATGGTTCCGAATAGGCGCACAAACGGAGGCAGACTCAGACGAGGAGCTGATCCGCACAGACGCGACGTTAGCCGGCTCGCCGGCCACAGGCGACTATCTGCTGCTTGCTCCAATGCCCTGCGGAATCATGTTTGGTGAAACCCGCTATCTGTATCCCGCCGCTCTCAAGGCCCTTCTTATCAACTTCTTCTCGCGTACCAACCAGGCGCAGACTCTTGAATGGATCATCCGCACCGCAGCGGCCAATGACATCGTAGTCGACCAGTCGAGCGACACGCACACGAGGACGATCACTGAGGCCAACCTCAAGCAGACGCAGAGTTGGCAGTACATGGCGCCGCACCCGTCGAAGGCCCTGGCGTATCTGCTCCAGTGGTACGCCTACGCTGGCGGGCCTTTCGTCCTTCAGTACATGGGCGTGGAGGAAGAGGAGCATCCCGCAGAGTCGACAAGGGGAGGCTGACCGTGCCTGAGTTTATCTTCCGCACTACCGACATGGGCAACTTCGATCTCAACCGGCTTCTCGACAAACTCTGCCGAGCGCAGCGGCGCATGGAGATGAACACAGACGGGCTTCTCGTCCAGACGTCAACCCCTGCATATACGCCAGAGGTCCCTTACTACGCGGGAAGAGTGATTCAGCCAGACAAGCAGGTGGACGACCCGCTCGACCAGATGGTGAACAGCGGACCAGGCGATCTCGTCTCGGGTAACGCGTTCGCGATCGACACAACCTCGGGTGAGGTTATCAAAGCGCACGCGGTAAGGGGCTCGCATCAACTGGCTCTGGGGATCTGCGAGTCGTCTTGCGCCCCTGGCGGCATGTTCACCTACAAGAGTTCAGGCGCTACCTGGTGTCTCGTAACGCCAGGCCTCACGACGCCTCCGACAAAGGGCAAGCCCATGTACCTGGGCGTAACGCCAGGCACCGTCGCCAGCGAGGCAGTCGCAGGTGGAGTCATTCAACTACTTGGTCAATTCGTAGGGTCGATGGACCCGGCTACAGGCAAGGCGCCGGCAGTCTTGCAAATCAATCTGAGGGCAAGCACCCGATGAAACACCGACTCGCTCAGTACCTCCTTGTATTCTCGCTGATCCTGCTTGCTGCTGGCGCCTATTCTCAAACCTGGCCGATGGTCGCTCCTGTGCAGCATCGCGTCCCGACGTCCTGGTCAACCGACCTAATAGAGTTCGATGCGTTCGTCTCATACCAGGCGACCGATGGCGGCGCCTTGGTTGTGTATCTCAATAGCGCCCAGTTGCTCACCACTGGCACCTTGACCAGGTGGTACACGTTCAACGCCGACACCGGCTCTACAACAGTCGACACCTACGAGGACGTCTTCACGTTCACGGGTGGGACGAACATAGACACCGCGATCGCCGGCGACGTCCTGACGATAAACGTAGACGGTGCGCTGGTGGACGGGAGCAACGCCGACGCCTTGCACGGCCACGATCAGTTGATGGACCCCGGCGGCTTCAATATCGTAGCCTGGGCCGACAACTCGTACTGGCTGAACCTCAACAGCGATTCGACACCAACAAACAGTTTGAGCATCTACGCGGGGAACGCGCTTGCTTCCTTCTATACGACGGTTGGCGGGTTTCTCTTCTATTCAGCCCCGGCTGAGACTGCTTACGTCCACGTCACGGATGCTTCGGCGAACTCTGCGCCTTACTACCACCTGTCCAACGACGCGACGAACGTATCGTTCGTGCTTGACGGAGCCGACGGCGATAATCTCAACTTTCTCTATGCCGGTGTCCGTGAGGCCATGATGAACGCTTCGGGCTTCTACGTGACCAACGACATCACGCTTGGCGGCACGGTGGACGGGGTAGACATCGCGGCGAGAGATCACGCCGAGGCGCACACGCTCGTAAGCCACACAGCGCCCTACACGCTTGACGCAGACTTAGATATTGTCGATGCCGGGGGAACTGCCCTGCGTCTTAGTAAAGTTGCCGCTACCGACTATCATGACTTCGAGACCGATGGCTCATCCTTGTATGTGAGGGGCTCAGGCACCTCATACACGGCGCTTCGGGTCGGCACGGTAGATGCCGTTCGCGGAGGGTTCTATGCCTACGGACACGCTGCCGGAAGTACAACGGGCGGCAGTTTTAACGCGCAAACCGCCGCTGACCATGACACCGCAATCGACTCTTACGCCTTCGCCGCTATTTCAGATGACCTCTTCGTTGGCCCCGATACCGACACAGACAGTCTCAAATATGACGGCGGGACAGGAGTCTGGGCGTTCACGGGAGCCGCTGGCGTAGCGATTGGTGCTTGCACGTATCCGGTAATCGATGGCGCAGACGGTGAAGTGTTGACCACGGATGGCGGAGGGGTCGTCGCTTGGGAGGCGGTTCCTGTCGCTGGAGCACACACGATCGACGATCATACGGCCTACGTTCTTACCGGCGCGACGCTTGAGATAAACACAGAACTCGGGGTCGCGGCCTACAACCCAAGCGCCTACCAGGCGCTCCATGACATGATCTTCAATATCCCTGATGGTGCGGGATACTTCACGCAGACTCGCTATAAGGGCGGCGGTGCTCCTCACCAGGCCGAGATGTTCTACGGGGTGTACCGCACAGGCTCTTACGACTCCACGTTCTTCTGGAAAGGCTACACGACGGCGACGGGCTATCATACGATGCTGACCGTGGACGCAAGCGGAGCCATCGACGCTCCGACTGGCCCTCTTACGGTCAATAATGCCTATGTCGGTGCGTGGCCCACCGCTACCGCTTATGCAGTATTCGGCCATGAGGATCATATCGGGGCAACAGATTACTGTTTGATTCATCACAGCGGCGGCCAGTACACGCTATTGAACTCCACCTTTTCGACTCAGATCAGGGTGAACTCTACAGCTGAGCTTACTGCGACAACTGGGTTGATCACGGTTGCCAATGACCTCACGGTTGGCGACGACCTCATAGTGACAGACGATCTCACGGTTGGCGACGACCTCATAGTGACAGACGATCTCACGGTTGCTCTGTCCACTCTGGCCGACGGCAATCTCACGCTACAAGGCGCGGCCTACAATATCTTCAAGTTCTACTATGCTTCAGTTCTGCCGACGACATACTTTGGCACGATGTACCATAACGGGAACTCTGGCGGCGCTACCATCACAGCGGGAGTCTTGAACGGTAATCATGACGCTTTTCGTGTGAGAGTGGCCCCTAACCCTGATGGCGTGACAGGCCTCGCTACGGCCATGACTATAGACGCTGACACTACAGTAGGCTTCCCCGGCACCGGGACGATTGACGAGGAAGTGCATATCGAACTAAGCCAAAACGGCGCAACCCGCTTGAAGGTTGAAAATCCGAACGCCGGCGCGAGTGCGTGGGCGGGTGTGATGCTTACAACCAACGGCGGCACCAGTTACTTCCGTCGTGCTGGGACAGGCATAGCCGCGCCTTATACGGATGACACCCTCCTTCAAGATGGGGGCGGTGGCGATATCGTTCTCTACGGAGCGGCAGAGATTGCGCGGTTTTTGAACGGAGGTGGGCTTAATATAACAAAAGCATCCGCTGGCTACGCGCTGACCATCACTAACGACGGGAACGATGTAACTCGGACCGGGATTACCCTCCAAATAGGCGAGGATGACCAGACGCAAGCGGGAGTCCAGGGAGCCTTCCTTGAGTGTCTTGATGGCGATGGCGGCGACGAGGGCGGGCTTGTGGTGATATCTGGCGTGTTGCAACTAGAGCAAGGTTCTGACCGATCTCTAAAAAGCGATATTCGACGTTCTGAAACCAATGCGCTCGATATAGTGAGGTCTCTCCCGGTTTCGCAGTTCCGTTACAAGATGAACGCTTATGGCTCAAGCACAAAACGGGCCGGTACAGACGACCGGAGGACCACCGTACCTCTTCAAGATGGCTTCATCGGCCAGGACGTAATGGAGCATTACCCCCGAGCGGCCCGCATTGAGACCAACCCCAGCTCTTCGATGGAGGGCAAGATCAAAATAGTCCCGGCGCTCCTGATTCCAGTGGCATGGAAAGCGCTACAAGAGCAACAAGGCCTTGTCGAGAACCAAGCCGCTCAGATAGGACAACTGGACATGGTGCAAGACGTTCTGGTAAACAGAATCAACGCGCAGGACGAGGAAATAGCGGATCTGCGTAAACGGCTCGAGGCGTTGGAAAAGTTCCACGCCCGGCCCATCTTGCAGTAAGGAGCCCTCCCCCATGTGGACAAAAGAAGAACGCGCCAAGTACGACAGGATGATCTTGCCGGCGATGCTTATCCTTCTCACCGTCTGGACGATCGCCTGCTTGTCGTCCGAGGCACGGGCAACGAAAGAAGCGAAGACACCGGCAATCGCAGAAACGGAAATGACGCCGAAGGAAGAGAAGGAGACCCGAAGCCTCCGCTTGTCCCTTATGAGAAACATCGGCGCCCTCGACGCGATTATCGACCAGAAGCGCCAGGAACTCGAACGCCTCAAGCAGCAACGCGCCGGGCTGATCCAAGAGATCAGGGCAGCAAACAATAAACTGGGCGACGATGTTCTGGTTATCGAAGTAAACCCAGCGCAGCGTATCCCAATGGAGGCCATGCCGGCACAAACGCAACCAGACGGAGGCGCGAAGGATGGCGAAGAAGAAACCGTTAAGAGAAAATAGAGACGGGCTGCAGCTCGACGCCCACGTATTGACCGGCGACTGCCTCGACAGGCGCGACCGGACCTTCGACGCGATCAGCAACAGCAAGAAAACGGTAACGGGGCGGCTCTGGGGGCTCCTCGTTACCATCCTTGTTTTACTCCTGGGCTCTATTGGTACTCTGTGCGCCTTCGCCTGGGCCAACGGAGCACGCGACACCTGCATCAGCACGAACGTCAGGGACATCGGGGCGCTGAGGGTAAGCCAACACAAGACAGAAGCCGGGCTCGCCGACACCCGCGAGAAGATCTTTACGGAGATTTCCGACGTCCACGATGAGATGGCCGACGGGCGCGAGAAGCGCATGAAGGAACTCAGCGATCTCCAAAAGCAGATGACTGAAGACAAGGGCGAGTTGCTCGACGCCATTAGGGCCAGGTAGTCTTATGCCGCGGAAGAACCAGACCGCCCAGCAGCCCCAGGCGCCGCCAAAAGAACAGGCGGTGCTCAAGGCTATTGTCAAGAAGATGAACGCAACGGAAGAGTCTATTAGGGAGATAAGCGCAAACGCGAGTTCCAGGATAAACAAAACAGAAGAGGCCATAGCGAGGAACCACACGGCGCAGAAGCGGGAGATAGTCAAGGTACGCGACCAGGCCAAGAAGGACAAGTCGGAGATCCGTGTCGGCATAGGCCGCGAGTTAAAGAACGTCGACGAGGCCGTGAGCAATGCCAAGATGGCTCAGAAAAGGACGCTCGACGGGATCGCCGGCGAAGTGCGGAACAACCGAGAGATCCTATTAGCGCACAGGGAGCAGATCGCCAATTTGAAGGAAGAGATGGCGGCAAGCGACATGCGCCACAAACGGAACTTAGGAAGTCTAAGGGAGCAACTGGAACGAGACAACGCCGAGATCCTGCGACGTCTCCCGCCGGTGCAATCACGATAGGAGGGCATCATGCCAAGAAAGAACCCGACAGTCAGCACGAGGGGCGCACAGCATGACCCGGCGCGACGGGGCCAGGCCAAGGACTTCTCCCAAGGCTTCGCGCCACCCAGCGCCTTGACGGCTCCCGACCGTGGGCGTCCCAACTACGACGCACTGAGCAAGACGCTTGCAAGTGGCGCTCCTGAGGGCATGAGCGACGAGAAGCTCTCGCACCTGTACTCGAGAGCTGCCGGCGGCGCCAAGGCAGGGACGGACAACGCGCTCGAAGGTCTGGCCAGGTCGTTTGGCGGCAACGTCAGCGATCCAGGGTACGCCAGGTCAGCGGCGAACATCCGTGCTGGTGGTCAGAGCGAAGCCACAAAGCAGATGGGCGAAGCCGACATCATGGTAGCGGAGCAGGACCGTGCAGCGGAGTTCCAGCACCGCGATCAGATGATGGGCCTCGGTGGCTTAGAGGGCACGTTTCAGCAGATCACCGACAACATGCACCTGGGCCTTCTCGGCGACGAACGCGCACGCAACAATTCCGCCGGCGACATGTTCATGGGACTACTGGGCGACGACAACCAGCGCCAGAGGATCTTCGGCGACCAGGCGATTGGCGGCCAAGACAGCCTAATGTCCTTGCTCACTGGGATTGGCGCGATTCCCACGGACCCGACAGATCCCTTCGCGCAGGTCTACAACGAACTTCTGGAGATGCTCGGCCTGGACGATGGGATAGACTTCGGCGCTAACCCGACTTGGGCGCGGGATAACCCAGACAGGACAGGAGGGGCATAGGCGATGGCACGGACCTGGAAACAGAATCAGCAAGCCCGCAAACGTAAGGCCGCGCGGAGAGGGGCCGAGACGCGCAAGGTCAACCCCGCCGTCACAGCAGCGGACTACGGGCCCGAGGAGAAGGAACCCCTGGGCCAATTCGAGGGCTTGGGCCCGCACGGCGCACGCATACGACAGTACACGCCCGACGATCTTATTCCTGACGCCCGGACCCGTGCTAACTTCGCCCGGTACCAGGACGAGGTAGGAGCAGGCGGACAAGGGCCCGCCTTCGAGGCGCGGGCGACACCTTCTGACGTCGGAGGCTCACCCGAGGCGCCAGGCGGAGCACCCGAGGCACAGGGCGGCGCCTTCGCTGAGGTCAAGGCAAGCCTGAGCCCGCAAGCGTTCAATGTCTTCCAGCAGAAGAGAGCGGAGGGCATGGCTCCAATACTCAAATCGCACCAACAGCACAAGCAGATCAACGCGCAGCTAAAGAAGTTCGCCGGCCAGTCGGGCAAACTACGCCAGGAGGCCGACCGGATGGAAGAAGCCTTGCACGCCGAAGAGAGCCGACGCGGGGCCAAGGCCAGTCTGGACCCGTTCACCGAAGCCGGCACGCGGCGCGGCGGCAGGGGTGGCGATCGGCGCGTGTACCGAGGCGGCGCCCATCGGGGCAAACCGATGGTGAAAGTCTGGCGTGGTGAAGGGTTGGCCGAGGTCCGCAAGGCGAGGGCCCAGGCCTCAAGAGACAAACGCTTCTCTGACCAGAAGACACGCACGGAGGGCCGCGTCAAGCAGATGCGCGAGGACGCCAACGATCTACGCAAAAAGGGTCTGGAGATAGAGAAAGCGAACCCGCCCATGACGAAGGAGAGCGTACGTGCGGATCTGGACCGGGCGAAAGAGCGCGCCTTGCAAGATGCGATCGTCACACAGGACACTTGGGACCGTTCGATGGACGATAAGCACGCCACGGCAGTAATGAACAAGACGGTCTCCCAGGGAGAGAGCGTGCCCGAGATGGACGAGGCCGACGACAAGAAGAAGGTGCAGCGTTACAAGATGATGGGAGACGACGAGAAGAGCCTCGTGGCCCAACTGGCCGACCCAACGCTGGAAGAAGAACAAACCGCAAGGATACAGGCGGAGTTGGAGGACCTGAGAGCCAGGCGTAAGAGTCTGGGGGCCAGCATCTACACCCCAGGCTTCGGCGGTGACGTCGTGCGTGATCTTATCCCGATCAACCCCGACATGACAGACGGGCAGATAATCCATGCCCACCAGAAGCGGAGAGCCGAAGAGTTAGGCGTGAAAAGTTACACCCATACCCCAGAAGAGTTGGGCGGGTTGAGAGCATCGATCAAGGTAATGAGGCAAGCAACCGGGGGCCATTGATGGCGACTCAGTCGATCGAAGAACGCATGGCAGAGGCCGGCTTTTATCTCGAAAGGCCGGCAGAGGAAGAGCCCGCCGTCGACGATGGCGGCTTCAATCTTGATACCCTCGGCTCGCTCTATGATCTTGCGATGGAGAACGGGATCGGGCAAAACGCTCCGGAGCTCCCGTCTGGCTATTCTCCTCCTGAGTCTGAGGCCCCGCCCGAAGAAGAAATGGGCTTCGTCAAAGGTTCCTACAATTCCTTCAGGCGTAGTTTCGACACAGGAGTTACTTCGACCCTGACGGGCGCGTTGGACATAAAGGACTTCCTGGTTGGCGGCTCCGAGAACGTCAAGGGCTACACGAAGGCTCTACAGGGACACCTCGACCAAAAGTACAAGAGAGACGCAACGCCGACCGAGGGCGTGGCTGGTTGGTTTCAGGAAACCGGCGCCGGCTACCTGGGCTCCGGTGCTTCCTTCCTGGCGCAGCTCGCAGCGGGTGGCGTGGTAATGAAAGGCGCGGGCCTTGGGGTCAAGGGCGTGCAGCGGGGCGTGCAGGCGATGGCCGGCGGACTGGGCGCCTTGCAAGAAGGCGGGCATGGCCTGGCCGACGCAATGGAGTACACCGACGACGACGCCAAGCTTCTCAAGGGCTTGGGCCTGGACATCTTGGGCGGCCTCACCGAGTCGGTCGGTCTGCCTGGTGTGTTCAACTGGGTCCGGGGGCTTAAGAAAGGGATGACGGTCCCGATCGCCGGCCTCAAGTCGATGTTGGCGGAGTCGCTACAAGAGCAGATCCAGACGGTAGGCCACGACGCTACGGCAAGGATGCTCTACGACGCACAGCGCGACATCTGGGCTAACTGGGGAGACGCTGCCTTGGGTGGCGGCTTCGCTGGTTTGTTCTACGGTACCTTAGCCGCATCTTATGGCCAGGTGCGGATGGATCAAGCCCGCCAGGAGAACCCCGACGATGCCGACGCGGCGCGTGCAGCATACGACAAATACACGGCGCAGGACGCCGAGCGACTGCACAAGATGGGACAGCCGGCGACCATCGAAGAAGCGATGGAGAAGATCAAACAGGAAGAAGGCCTGGCCGAGCCTGGGGAGATAGCAGAGACGGCACGCCAGGCGCGGGAAGAGGAGGCCGACAGTGGAGCTCGCATACGTGACGATCTGCAACCTGGTCCTGCAATGCCACAGTCTCAGGAAGGCGAGGGGGTTGGTGGCGAAGAAGTACGACCGACTGGCAAGCCAGGGGTACCATCTCAAGAGACTGAAAGAGAGCAGCGCCCCGGCGAACCACCTTGGGAAGCCGAGGAGAGACAAGCCAGGCAAGCCGAGGAAGCCGAGGCCAACCAGGGCGAACAGGAGTACGAAGAGGGTTTCGAGAAGAAGCAACGCAAGGCTGCGGAGTGGAAGAAGAAACACCGCAAGCGGGCGGAACCCCACAAGGTTTCTAAAGCGGTAGACGACTGGGGCAATGGGGTACGGGTACTCACCGCGCAGTTTGGCGAAGACTACAAGAAAGGCCAGGCGGAAAGGCTCTGGCGGAAGCAGAAGAGAAACGGTCGACTGCGCGTACTCATCGAGAACCTGATCGACCCTGAAGGCACGCGAGACTTCACCAAGCAACCTCTCATCGGCAAGGACGCGGCAGAGACTCTTCTCATCGCGCAAGAAGCCAGCGTCGAGGCCGAGGCGATGGGCGGCGTCTCCGGGGCCTTCCTCACCGAAGAGAGCACGGTCCAAGAGTACGACAAGCAGCTCAGTCGCGTGAACAATGCGATCGCCAGGCTGCAGAAGAACGTCGCCGCAGCGCCCACCACGGAAGAGCGGGCACTCCTGGAGCAGCAGATGGAGCCCCTGGTACATCGTAGGGCGGCGCTGGAGGCTGCACACGCCGGCACGAAGCCCTCTTCAGGCCAGACGACAAGCCTGGTCCGCGAGATGGACAAGAAGGAACGGACGCACACGAAGAAGATGGTTGAGCGCGTCCTGGGCGGGAAGATCACCAAGGAGACGGAAAGCACCGTCGAGGTACTGACACCAGGCGGCGAGACTCTTATCATCGCGACCGTCGACGTCATAAAGCCCCTGGAGACGAAATCTATAGACGACGTCGGCAACGATGCGCTCAAGGCTGGCATTATCCCGACCCTTGGGCTCACCGCCAGGGGCGTCACCCTTGCCGGCAAGATCACCACGAAAGACGGTACCCTCATAACAGCAGACCACATCATTCTCCTGGCCGGCAACTCGAACAAGCGCACGATCGGCCATGAGGTCTACCACGTAGCCGAACGGATCGTGTTGACCGAAGGCCAGATCGGAGAATTGCGGAAAGAGTTCGGGAACGGTGAGAAACGCGCCGAGGCCCTTGGCCAGCTCCTCAACGACCAGATAGAACACCCTTTGCTGTCCAAGATCCCGGCCACTTTCCAGGCGCTTGCGGACGGCCTGGGACTCACCACGGGCAAGGAAGCGCGTAGATTGCTGGGAGACATGGCGGCAGGAAGGGTCAGGAAGGGCGGTAACGCCACCAGGAACGCGGCAGAATCGACGAACGCCCCTTCAGAGGCATCTGTACCCCAGGAGACGGAGAAAGGCCCGGAGAACGCGCCTGGGGAGCAGGAATCGGGCAAGGGGAGCCCCGCTAAGACCCGCAAGAAGCCGAAAAAGGGCGAGAAGGAGGTCAAGGTCCACCCGAAACAGGGCCGCAAGGTCTCCACGGAGCCCCGAAAAACGACAACGCTGGTCAGGATCAGGAAGCAGGGAGGCCTCAAGGTCACCGAGAATAAGAATACAGGCCGCTGGGACTCTGGCGAGTACGGCGATCTCTTCGTAATGACCACCACGAAGGACGGGCGCCAGGTTCCTTCCAGCGTGAACTGGTTGCATGGGTTTCACAGCGACGGGCGCGGCATGACGGCGGATGAACTGGCCGACTTCCTACGCAATGACGAACTGGTAGGCCCCTTGTTCAACGGCTTAGATCAGCAAGAGTCGACAGAAATGGCCGTTAAGATCCTGAGGACCGCTTTTGAGAGCGGCGGCGAAGAACAGCTCAGGGTGAAAGTGGGCCGGGCCGGTGAGGACCACGGCGGGCACAAGGAGCGTTTCGCGGACCACGAGCCTACGACAGAGCAGCATATCCGCATGACCGAGGAGGCTTGGCGGCGCGAGATCTACGAAGACGGCGAGGGTGAACTGTACGGGTACACCAAAGAGGAGCAGGACATTTCCTTCAAGGAGAAGATGGACCGCCATCGGTATCTCGTCGAGGAAGCGAAGAAACCCGAGGCCCAAGTCCGCGCAGAAGCGACGGAGTACGCGGAAAAGCACGGATACCCCGACGACCAGGCCCAACTATACATCGGCGGGAAGATCAGGGAGTGGAAGGGGTTGAACGCGGCGGTTGAGGAAGGGCCTATCACCGACTACAACGACGAGTTTCAACTGGCCGGCGAAGAGTCGGCGATCGAGAAGGCTATCCGTCTATCCCACGCCGAAGCCGACAAGGACAAACGCGCCGAGGCCATGACGGATCTGTTCAAGGATGAGCTGGTCAACCCCAACCTGGCGAAGATCAAACCGCGTGATGTCTTGAAGCAATCCGAGATGTTCCCCGCGATCGAGGAAGCCTGGCCAGAAGAAGAGCCAGGGCAAACCGATATCTTCGGCGCGATCGAGAAACGCCAGGGCGAGCCTAAGACAAAGTTTCAGTTAGCAGAAGACGATAAGGCTTACCTCTCCGCCGTGGAGAGTGGAGACATGCAGGCGGCGGAAAGAATGGTTGAGGATGCAGCCAGGCGAGCAGGGTACACGGTTGGGCCAGTCTTCCACGGCTCGGGTGCCGCAGACATCACGGAGTTTGACGCGAGCAAGGCGGGCACGGTGCAGACGAGCGATTGGGGCGCCGGCACCTATTTCGTGACGTCCCAAAATAAAGCCGACTATTACCGAGAAGAAGCCGTCGTCAGGCAGAAGGACGAAGAAGACGACCGGCTCTATGAGGAATACGAAGCAGCAGCAAAACGCTTTGAGACCCGACCCATGCACGAGTCGCTCGACCTTGGCTTCGGGACGCCAAAATACAAGGAGTTGAAAGAGTATTACGATCGATGGATAGACTACAGAAGAAAGAAGCGCGAGGGCGGCGGCGGAAGAGTTTATGGCGCCTACTTGCGAATGAAGAACCCCGAGGTCTACCAGTACGTCGGGATCACCGACCCCTGGCTCGCCGGCATTGCGCAAGCCAACGGACGCGACTCCCTGGTGATCGTGAACGAGCCCACGAAGCCAGGCGAAACGATCGAGCAATTCGCGGATGAGATCTTAGTTTGGAGCCCCGAGCAGATCAAGTCGGCGGAACCCGTCACACGCGACGAGCAGGGAGAAGTCATTCCCCTCTCGGAACGCTTCGCCGAAACGTCCCCCGATATACGCTTCCAACTGGTCAGTCTCCACGACGATAGCGGCAACAGGTTGGGCGAGGTCGAACTGAGCGCATTAACACCCGACCACTGGATAGCACTGAACAACCGACTCAAGGCTTTGGGTTACGATCGCCGTCGCTGGAAAGACACCAAGGAGATAATCGAAAGACTGACTGAGAGGAGCGGGAGGCTCTCAGGCGACCAGGCCGAGGCCCTGGCGATCGTCGCTCGGCTTATCACGGACAAGCCCCTCTTCACGAAGACGGAGAAGGACCAGGCCATCGCGAACGCAAAGCGGATCTTTGGTACTACGGGTCTGCCGACGAGAGCCTTCGGGATCTTGCCGAATGGCCGGATGCTCGATGGGAGTGAACCAGGCGGGGATGGCCAGAGAACTCGCGACCATTCGGAGTTTGCGCGGATCATCCCGAAGTCTTTACAAGACAAGCGCGGCGAGGTAGACGGCGCCACGGGGTACCGCGACAGGATGCTTCGCCTGGTGGGCAAGTTAGGCGTCATACGCTGGATGCCTGAAGGCTCCCATGTGATGCTCTACGGCAGGCCTACGGCGCCGCAGCTCGCGACCATCCGCCGGCTCTTCGAGGACACGCCTTTCAGCGAGAGCCGTTTCTCGATCGACTTGTACTCCGATACGCACTCGCACATGTCGCGGAGCTACGACCTGAAGACGACCAACCCGCGCAAGATCACCGCGGACATCCAACGCTACTATCTCGAGGGCCACACCCCACGGTTCCAACTGGCCGAGGGCGAAGTCGACGAGATGGGCTTCTACTCGACGCTCAACCAGGCCGTGAACAATCTCAGGCCGATGAAGGCCAGGGGGCAGGACTGGATCAACAAACTTCTCAAGACCCAGGGCGTGAAACGAGCGGAAGTCTACTGGTCAGGGCTCGAGAGTTGGTTAAGAAGTCAGAAGGGCGCGGTAGAGACTGAAGAGATCAGGGCTTTCCTTGACCGCTACAACATCCCGTTACAAGAGAAGGTTTTCGGCGATCCAAGCCCGCAAGAGCCAGGGGCCAGAACTGCCTATATGCTCTATGAAGACTCGCGCCAGCAGACGGTCGGCGCCATCACTCACTGGCTGAGTGAACACCCCGACCATGTCAGAAGCGAAGACCGCGACGTCTGGGCGAGAAGCATCGCAGACATGATCGACGAACGTCAACCCATTCACGACGTTGCCTCGGAGTATGGGCTCCCGATTGAGATAGAGCACAGGCTAATGGCGCACGCTACGCGAGCCTATCATCGCTTCGACGATACGAGGTACAACGCCGACCCCAAGACCAAGTATTACAGCTGGACGCAAACAGGGCAGGATGAAGCCCCCCTGGCGGTAGGCTACCGCGAGTTCCTGATGATGTGGCCGACCGAGCAATGGGACAAGGAAGAGTATTTCCGTGCTTCTCTCTTGAACACGATCCGCAAGGAACGCCCCGATCTCCTGGGCCCGTCGCACCGATCGTTAGAGACAGAGGAGCTTACGGCTCGCCGCGTCTGGACGATGGGGAACCTGGTAGAGATGATCGCGAGGGACGCCCCAGAGATCGCAGCGCGTTTCGGAAACCTCGACCACTTCACGGCATTGGCGAAGCCCTTCGTGGGGGCGCACTGGGCCGAAGAGAACGTAGTCTCGCATTTCCGCGTGACTGACCGACAGCCGGTAAAACGCTTAGCGCCTCGAGGTGCGCTCTTCCTTGAGGAGATACAGTCGGACTGGCACGGAAGCGGGCGCAAGGGCGGGTACCAGACGCTCGTAGGGCAAGGGCGCCTTAAAGAGATCAAACGCAGGATGCAAAAGATCCGCGAGGCGTTCGCTCACGCCGATGGGATGTTTGCGACGAGTTCACGTATGCGTGAACAGACGGGCCGGCTCGTCTCTCGGGCGAGGGATCATCTCCGCAAGTTTCAGAGTGCCTTGCACCACGGCGCGACAAAGGACAGCGCCACCTTCGACAAGTTCATGCGGTTCCTAAGCGAGAACAAGAGCCAGTGGTCGGACTTGGCCGGCATACACCTGAGCGAACTGAGCGCCGACTGGGGCCCGCTCTTCGAGGAGTACGAAATGGCGCCGGCGTCCTCGGGCTTCGAGGACTGGACGCGTAGCGAGAGAGTGCCAACGCAGGAGCTCTACGATTACGCGAAAGATCTCCTTGGAGAAGCGAGGGCGACATATTGGCGAAAAACACTGAAGGGCTCACTTGACAACGCCAGGGAGAAGCTGGGGCTGCTCCGAGAGTTCGACCACCTGGCTGAAGAACGCGCCGAGTACCTCGAAACAACCCCAGTTGGCCCGTACCCGAAGACGGAAGACTGGGTCGCCCTAACTCTGCGGCGTGCGCTGATGGTCGCCGTGAAAGAGGGAAAAGACCTGGCCTGGTCAACCGGACTTCAGCAAAATCTTCTCTATGGCCTCGAGATACATGTGAAGGAGATCGAATGGGAATTGCACGATGAGGTAGAAGGGAAAGAACGCGCATACGATCTCACTATTCACCCCTGGTCTGGCAGCATACAGCTCCTCGACAACATCAAAGAGAGCAAGTTGGCCGAACAGGTCGGTACGAACGTCGCGGTACAGATCCTCACGGACGAGAACGGCAGCAGGGGCGCGATAGACGCGGAGGGTTTGCGGATGGGCGGCAAGCCTATGCGTGCCTTCTACGACAAGATGGTCGTCGACATCGCGAACAAGATTTTCAAGCGTTTCGGCCTGAGGGCAGAGCAAAGAGCCGTAGGCTTCGGCCCGGTGGACCGCTCAGTAGAGGACTGGGGGGAGAGCGAGGACCTAAGGCTCCTTGACGTTGTCAAGAATGACGTCTCCGAACGCTTCACCAGTTGGTCGATAAAGACGAACCAGGACAACGTAGGGCGCTTGCCAGAGGAGGCGCCGCACGCGATGGGCTCGAAGTTCTGGGGCTCCCACGAGACGCCACAGGCTGCTATCAAGGACTTCAAACTTACTTTCAGGCCGGCGCAGGATGTCTGGTACATGGAGATCCCCGACGCTGCACGCGAGAAGATCCTCAAGGAGCGGGCGCCCAAGTACCAACTCGCGTCACCCGAGGACGTTCCGGACTTGCAGCCGGTGGCGGGTCGAATCGATCACACTGGCGGCAAGCGCGGGGTCCTCGACACTCGCGACCTTTACGAGAAGTTCATCGACACTTGGGTAGACCAACTGCACCCGCTCTTGCGTATGGAGCGCGAGATCAAGGGCCGCAAGTACGTCAAGAACGAGGACGTCACAGAGTCGGAGTATCGGACGGCGCGGCTCTTCAATGGCCGCATGGGCATCTCGTACCACATGCTCGAGCATGGCATGGTGGAGTTCGGCGACATCTCGAAGGTTATCGGGCCAGGCATGAACGAGATCGTCTCTGCGATCGCCGACGATGGCCGCATGGCGTACATCTCGACGTACATGGTGGCCTTGAGGGCGAAGCACTTGTCCGAGCAGCGATCGCTGGAAACTGGCATCGACCCCGCCGACGCGGACAAGGCGATTCGGTGGATGAAGAAGAACATGCCCGACATCGTAGTCGCTGCCGAGAAGATGCATAAGTTCCAAGACCAGCTCTTGCAATACCTGGTCGACTCCGGAGGCCTGAGCCCCGGCGCGGCCCAGGTGATGCGCGTACTGAACCCCTACTATGTTCCCTTCTACCGCATCATCGAAGAGGCGCACCGTCCTGGCAAGAACCCGCTGCTTAAAAGCGAACGCCTGGTCGACTTGTTCTCGCCGGTCTCGAAGATGAAAGGCGGGCGTACCCAGATCGTCGACCCGATGGAGTCGATCATCAAGAACGTCTACACGTTTGTCTCGATGGCCGAGAAGCAGAGAGTGGCCGGCATGATCGCCGACAACGCCGGCAAGACCCCTAAGGTAGAAGAGACACCCGTACAGATGGGCCCGGTGACGCAGCCGGTGAAGAACCTGGTGCATGAGTTAGAGAAACTCGGCATGAAGGTCAACGGCCAGGCGGCAGAAGAGGTCGTCACGTTTTTCATTCCGCGACATCAAATGCCCCGCGAGGACGTCGTCACCATTTTCCGCGATGGCGAACGCAAGGACTACCTGGTGTCGCGTGAGATCTGGAACGTGCTTACCGGCATGTCGCGTCAGGATCTCCACGCCGTTTTCAAGGTGCTACGTGCGCCGGCGGTATGGCTCAGGGCGGGCGCTACGCTCAACCCCGATTTCTCGATCGTCCGTAACCCCTGGCGTGACGCCGTCCAATCGCTCATGTACACGTTCACAACCCCGATCCCTGGCGCCAACATCGTCAAGGGCATGTACTACATGATGCAGGATAAGCACATTTGGGAGGGCAAGGACGGCGGCGAGATGGTTCGCAAGTGGATCTTGGCCGGCGGCGCCCACGCTGCGTTTGTCTCGATGGACCGCAAGAGTCTCCGGAAGAAGGCGAGCAGTTTTGCCAAGCAGGGCGGCTTCAAGCGAATCGCCGGCACGATCAAGAACCCAATCGAGGTACTGCGTATCCTTAGCGAGACGATGGAGAACGTCACGCGCATAGGTGAGTTCGGCAGGGTGTACGAGAGCGAGATCAAGAAGGGCACGCCTGAGAAAGAAGCGATGGCCAGGGCCGCATGGGCCAGCCGGCGCGTCACTCAGGACTTCGCGAAGATGGGCTCCTACGCCTGGGGGGTAAATCAGATCAGTGCGTTCTTCGCGGCGCGTATCGGTGGCTACTCTCGTCTCGGTACCGCGTTTCAAGAGCGCCCCTGGACGACGTCCGCTCGTCTGTCGCTTCTCGCCTTGGCCTCGGTGGCCTTGATGCTGCACAACCGCAAAGATCCGCGCTGGAAGGAAATACCCCAGTGGCAAAAAGATCTCTTCTGGATCGTGTTTACTGAGAATCACATCTGGCGCATCCCGAAGCCGTTTGAAGTTGGGACCATTTTCGGCTCGTTGCCTGAGCGCATCGTCGACGGGATCATCTCGCACTATGAGGGCGAGGACGCCAGGCTGGGTAAGCGCGTGCTCGCCACGATCTCGCGGGTCGATGTCCCGGTACCTATGCCGACTTTCTTCTGGCCGGCGCTGCACATCTACGCCAACAAAGACTGGCGGCACAGGAAAGTCATTCCCGACTCGGAGACACATCTCTATAAGAAATACCAGTACGGCCCGTGGACGAGTGAGGTCTCGAAGATCATCGGTGGCTGGCTCAACGTCTCGCCCCGTCACATAGACCTGGTTGTAGGCGGCTGGACGGGTGGCCTGGGCCGTTACGCGCAGGGGGCCATAGATGTAGGCCTCAAGTCGTCGGGGCTCGTAGACGCCGTCCCTGGCCCAGCAAAGGGCCTTGAAGACTGGCCTGGTATCCGGTCTCTTCTTATCCGGTACCCAACCTCCGGCGCCGAATCAGTCGCGGAGTTCTACGAGGATCTCGACAAGGCACGCAAAGCGTTCACCTCTTGGAAGACTCTACGCGCACGCGGCAACACTTCCGAGGCTGCGATGATAGCGCGGCGTGACAAGTTCTACCTGGCCCGGCGGAAAGGTCTTGAGTCAACCGCCAGGGCGATGTCAGGGGTACGGTCTCAGGTCAAGAGGATCATGCAGAATCGATCGCTGCGGCCGGAAGACAAACGCCGGCAACTCAAAGCGAGAACCAAGCGGCTCGTTGGCCTGGCACAGCGGGCTAAACTGAAGCGGAGACGCCACTAACCGCAAGCATCCGAAGACACTTGACCAACGAAGAACCGCCCCCGATGAGGCCTTCCTTTTCGGGGGTATCTTCTTCTCCGGTGTACGTGATCTCTTCACGCCTGGCGCGGTTGAGGTCGTCGACGAGGATGGCCGGCCACACGAGCATCTGTTCGGGCGACTGGTAGAGTCCTGGGTCATGGTCGTCCCAATAGGGATGGTCTGGGACATTATGGGCCAGGGCGCTTAGGAGCAGCCGGTCGAGTACCTCGAGCCCTCTCGAGCCTTTGATGTCGGTGGCCGGTACCGTAGTCATGTTCACGTCCATGAGTTCCCAAATGTCCTGGGTGATGTCGTAAGTCTCGTTCGTCTCTGAAGTGTCATAAGAAGAGATCGTATTGACCCGGTACTGCTCGTCTCCGGACTTTTGTAGGACATCCTCGTAGAAGATCCTGGCCGGCACATCGTAAGCCTTGAGCACACGGTACACGGTCCAGCAACCGCCGGCGACATACTCGTTGTTCGTTACAGCCGACTCGTCGACATGCACCCAGACGGCGCCGCTTTCACCTGCACGCGAAAGCCAGACGGCCCGGTGCAGGGAGCCCTTGCGTTTCCACTCGTCGGGCAGGTTGGCGAAGTTTATCTCGTTGGTTTTCTCGTCGACGATCGGCCTCGCGTTCATTTGATGCACGATGGCGTCAAGCATCGGGAAGGCTTTCTTGCCTACCATACGGACGCAGGAGAGAGCGAAGACGTCGGCAGCGTCGGGCGACTTGCCGGTACGCTTCTTGTACTCTTGCTTGTCTTCCATATACATCACATCGCGAGTTATCGAACGCCTGAAGCGAATGGTGGAGCACTCAAGGACATGGGCGAGAATACTCGGGGGGATGGCAATAGTGGAGAGCAGGTCTTTCAACTCGGAGAACATCTCGGCCCGTTCGTTGCCGAAGCGTTTCATGTCGTGCGCTCGATGGCCGGCAATGCACTGGTGAACGTGGGGCCTGGTCGGGTCTATCTGCTGCCGGCGGATACGGCGATCGCAGAGGGGCCCGCCCATGTTCTGCCCGTCGATGTACTCGTCACGAATGCGGCTCCGGTCTTCCCCCTTGACGGTGTAGTCGTCGAGGATGTCGTCGAGGCGCTGCTCGATCCACACGCTGTCTTTTCCGCGATGTTGTTCGTAGAGATGTACGCGGGTCTCGCCGCGCACGAGCATCGTAGTGCGATCGCCGAAGGGACTCCGCGCAGGATCGCAACTCACGATCAGAGGTCCATCGTCTTGCCATCTCAGAGATTGCTTGAGGCGTTTCTCGTCGCCGCACGCCCTGACCAGCGACGAGGGGATCAGAGTATCGTCGGTGATGTCAGGTACCAGGCCAAGCACGCGGGCCTTATACTCTGGGCTTCCCTCTTCGTAGTCGCGTTTCATTTCATCATGCCAGGTCGGGCTCGCCAGGTGCGGTACGTAGATCCCGTCGTCGCGGAAGTTGGGCGAATCGAGGCTCGAGATATGGATAACCTTCCACGAACCGTCGACGTTATTGATTGCGTCGACGAAGGGCCCGTCAGCGTGCAGAGGGTTTCCGATGTAGAGCAAACGATCGTTCTCTCCGGTCATATTGCCCATGAGCGCCTTAGAGATTGGGAGCAGTAGGGCACTGGCCTCGTCTACGACCTGGATGGTGCCGGCGCTGGGCCCTGAGGAATGCTTGCCGGCGATCCCCTCGGGTTTGTCTGGCGAGAAGGCTTCCAGGTACCACTCTGGGCCGAGCTGCCACTTGTGCCTGGTGGGTTGACCGAACTTGAGGCCTTTCGGTAACTGCATCAACCGCGAGCGTAGGTTCTTCATTACCTGTTCGACGTTCGACCAACTCGCGCCGGTAACGACGCCCAGACTGTCTGGCCTGGCGATCATGTGCAGGATCAAGAGTACGGGGATCATGTACGTTTTGCCGACAGCGTGGCCGGTATGCACGACGACTTTTCGATGGTGGAAGATCGCTTCAAGGACTTCCGCCTGGCGTTGCCAGCACTGGAAGCCGAGGAGTAGGAAGGCGTAGCGGACCGGGTCTGCGATGATGGCACGGCGGAAGGCGGGGTTGTGCAACTCGGAGAGGGGGTCACTCGCGATTGCCATAGGGCGGAGCATAAAACACTGGCGCCCAGCGGGTCAAGTCCCAGACGCCAGCGTCCAAAGTAGTATGACCGCCGTTAAGGCGGCTTGGCGCAGGTTCCCTCCTCTCAGTTGGGGTACATCGGGGGGTCCAGTGGATCGGCGCCCCATGTCGTGAACGAGTCAAAGAGAGGCTTCTTTTTCGGCTTCTCCTTGTCCCAGTAAACAAACTTGACGGTGCAAGCTGCTGAAAGTCCGTACCCATGACAGACGGGGCACATGCTATAGCCTTCGCCGTAAACGTTCCCCAGTCTGGTACGTGATAGCCAGACGCCCAAGAGCCCGGTGCCCTTGCAGGACAAGCACACGTAGGGCTTCGTTTCTGTGCAGAACTGGAAGCCGTACTGGCCATGCCGGTATAGTGGGCTCCAACTGGTCGGCATTACTGACTCTCTTTCAGGTCTATCAGGTATTGCAGCGTCTCGTCAGATTTCGCCCTCGCGGCTATGGCTTTGGTCGAAACGCCCTCGATGCTCAGCAGTGCGGTTCGCGCCATCGCAATCGCACGGCCGAGGTTAAAGGGCGATATCTGGGGAGGAACGTCTGGCGGCACGCTCCCCATGAACGGCAGCGGCCCTACCTGCTCGATAGGATCGAATTGCGTGCGTGGCCAGAAGTCGCGCTCCCTGGGGTTATTGAGGATCACTGCGAGACCTGAGTAGATGTTCGAGTCGAAGACCCGACAGCCCTTGAAGTAAGGCTTCACGACAGGCCCGCCGTGGTTGTCGATACACTCGGCCCAGATGTTCGCCATGACGTCGTTACGAGCAGCGTTCTCTGAGCCGTGGAAGCATACGCCAGTCTGCCCCTTGCAGTTGAAGACGAGGTTACGGGCAAACAGGGAGAGCAAGGACGAGTCATTGCTTGAGTTCCCAAAGGTGCCGTTGCTCCCGTGGCCGTAGGCCTCATGGACGAAGACGTTATCCGTCACTTCGACCATCGCCGTATGGCGCCCCTTGAGGATGATGAACCCGGTACCGATGACGTCGCGGAAAAGGTTGTGGTGGAACCTGGCGCCTTGTTCGCCCACTAAGCCGGCTTCGCCCAGCGGGAAGATCTGAAACCCTTCTCCGTGTACCGACGGCGTGTCACAGTCGCGATCGTGGAAGATGTTATCTTCAAACCACAGATTAGAACACCTGCCGATCGCCACTCCTATAGCGCGGTTGGTCTTGCCGGCAGAGCAGCCGGTGAAGCCGACGTCGTGGCAGTCAATGAAGTACCATACGTCATGCATCCTTGGGCCCTGGTTGATGCCGGCCTGGGTGAACTCGACACCCAAGATCCGCAGCCCTTCGCACGCCGTCATTGTCAACGTGCGGCTTCGGTAATGGCTCGCAGGGCTCGACATGTACGTTTCGAGTTTGGGCGGCTCTTTGGCCAGAAGCCCTGGCCAGGTGTGCTGCTTCTCTCCCCCAACAAAGACCGCGTTACGCAGCGACATACTGAGGCCCCCGTCGAACATCGCGGAGTGCTCCAGGCTCCAGTCTGACGCCCCCTCTATCTTTCCGCCGGCGTTGTGCGGCGTTGCCTTCTCGATGCGAAGCACCGGCCCGCCGGTACGCCCGCCTACGAGCGCCTGGTCGATATAGGGCCCGCCGCAGTAGTAGAAGTGATCGCCGGCTTGCATCTCTTCGGGAAACTCCTTGAACGCTCGGTGCCAGTTGGTACCGTCGCCCGGCTCCTGTGCTCTTGGGTCTACGCAAAAGGTCGTCATTGCTCCTTGGCTCCTTCCGTTGATTTAGGTACCACTTGGGCCCCCCCCGGCGCCCCCGCCCTGCGGACTTTTCGGTGCGCCATGTCGACGGTCAGGCCCTTCGAGACCTGGATAATAGCCTGGGCTTCGGGCGTCCTTTCGAGCGCCGCTGCGGTACGACCCAGACACACAGCCAGGTCGACGAGGGAGGCGCGACGCACCGGGTAGAGTAGCTGCTCAGGCGTCAGCCCTTGAAGGGAAAGAGACGACGTCTTGTTCTCTTCTGCCTCGATCGCGCTGGCTTGTCTCCTGCACTCAACGGCCAGGTACTCGCACAACTTGATTAGGGAAATCATCGCTCAGCGTTCCCCCTTTCGGCGAAAATGATGTCGCGGGCATTGTTGACGTTCTGGCAAAACTCCCGCGTGTTTACCGTGATGTCTCCGTTCCGATGGTCGAGGAGCAGCTCAGCAGCCTTGGGACTGTTGAAGAAGAACGCCACCCTACCGCGCTCCCCTGCCACCGTTTTCATTATCCGTAGCCCATGGCACATGAGGACGGCAACCTCAAACGTGCTGTTTGTAACCACCATGTTCTTCAGGCCGTTGCCTGGTACTATGGGTTCCCCCTCCGAGGTGGGTTTGATCTTGAAGCCTTTCTCTGCGTCTGGCGCCATTACATCGCTCCCCCCTCCGTCTGTTCGTCTCGTGCAACCGTGAGCGAGACATCGATCTTCAGCGGCCCATGGCCAGGCTCCAGTTGCATCCGAGGGGCCAGCAGGTCTACGACGTCTTGCGCGAGAAGGTAGTAGCCGTCGAACCCGCAGTCTTTATTTTTCCAGGCCACGGCCCCGAACGGAGAGGACGAGCCCTTCGCCTTCTCCAGCTCGCCTCCTCGCAGGAAGAGCCGATAGCCGGGGCGTCCCGTCGCGTTAGCGTTACGTTCCTCTCTACACAGGCGCACGCTCAGGCTGACGGCGTGGTCGTTGTCGGTTACTTCTTTTCGCAAGGGCTCTGGTCTGGGCAATGTTTCTCTCCTTCCGTCTTGGGATACTTGGCGCGGTAGGCCATCATGGCGTCGGCCACCAGGTAAGCGCACGCGGCCCCCTTCCCTTTGTCCTCGGCGGTGCGGTTGGCTTGCATCTGCCGCATGACCTCGGGAATCGCGTGGGCAGCGAAGTAGTCACGGAGCGCGACATTCGCGGGGTTGGCTTCCTTAGAGGCCATCACGATCTTGAGGATGTCGTTTGCTTCCTCCAAGGCTATCTCTTGGTCATGCGTCTCCAGGGCGCCCCAGGGCGCCTCGGCCAGACCGAGCCAAGTATTCGCGAGTTGCGCCGGGATGATGATACAGCCCTGTGGGCCGACCTCACAGGTCTTGTAAACCGCCTTTATCCAAGTAGACCAGCGCCGATGCGCATGGTCCGCAAGGCCTCTTATGATGAGTTTCAATGTTCGTTCTCCTTTCTTAGCGTCTTATGCATCGCCAGTTCTCTTCCAGTTCGTTCTGGTTGGCGGCGTAACATGGATATTTCTTGAGGTCGGGCGCCAGGCGCTCTTCGCGTAGCATCTCGGCAGCAAGGATTAGACCGGCGTACCGGTAATGCGGCCACTTCACGATCATCAAAGCAAAGACGTCTTGGTCTTCGGCGTGTGCGATCGCCTTTACCAAGAGCCGGCCTGTAGGGCAGTCGGTTGTTTTCACATCGACGCGCAGATTATTGGGCAGTTTGCAGTCTTCGACGCCGATGGTCTCGGGATCGATCTCTGGCCAAAGGTTGTGGAGCTTGCAGAAGGCCATCTCCCCGCCCATCGCCTCGTACTCCCGCTTGCGCACGATTCCCTTGCACCCCTTCACCACGACGATCGCGCCTTTCTCGTACACCGTCGTCTCGGCGCCGCGATCATGGCAATTTTCCCAGCGTTTCTTCGCGAGGTACTGCGCGATATGCTGCTGGTGAGTGTTAAGGATGGTGTCCACGGTCTTGCTCCTCTCTTACGTTCTGTTCGCGTGGTGTACGATCTCTTCGAGATACGTCTCGACCTTGGCGACGGCGTTGTGTCCTTGCTCGAACGCCGGCTCGCAGAGATCGTCTTTCTGTATTTGCGCCGCCTTCTCCACGAAAACGGGCGGCGGTTGGTCCTCTGCCCCTACCTGGAAGTTGGCCAGGTTCTCGACGGCTCTTGCTGCCCTGTCTGCCTGTGCTTCCAGTGACCTAATACGCGCAAGCAAGCGCGTGAAGGCCCGCTCTTGGCTTGGCGCCGGGTTACCTGCTGCGACTGCTGCCATGGTGTGTATCTCCTTTGGTGTTGGGATAGGTGCGGAGGCCGGTTTCTGGCGCCGGCCCCCGCCTTTGCTTTAGCGTGTAGGACTACTTCTTGGGTGCTCCTTTCCCTTTGGATTTGCCCGGCGCGTTGGTGCTCCCCTCATCCGCACCGCCGAACATGTCGGGCTGATCCGAGAAGCGACTCGTCACGGTAATCTTGCGCCGACGTGACCAGGCTATCTCGGAAGTCAGTTCTTCGTCGTTGGTTCCCAGTACGAGTTTCCATGCGCAGGTCCAGCGGAAGAGAAACTTGTCGCTTCCCCCACCATCGGCCTTGTAGAGCGCGTCGAGATCCTCGAAGAGAGCGTCTCCGTGGTCGCACAGGCCTTGGGTGGCGTCGTAGATAGAACGCGCCAGGATATCCAGGCGCTTGTTAGGGTTAAGACCCGAACCCGAGGTCAGCCGTTTCTTCAGCGCATCTTCAAGCATCGCTCGGATCTCGGTTTCTACTGCTTCAGGCTTCAGTCGTTTCGCCATCTTTCACTTTCCTCCCTTTTTCCATAACGGTTACACCGGGCCCAGGCCTGGCGTTTGCATCCGTGACTGTGCAGATAAGCCGCACGCCGTACTCTTCCGCCACTCGTGCAGCTCCTAGTAGGTCTTCGCTACTCATGGACTCGCAGCGGTCGATCAGTTGAAACCCAGTCGAGGGACTCTTCGCGATCTCCGCCGCGATCCCCACGCGCAGCGACTCACTCGTGCCATGCTGGCCCAGGGGGATCTTATCGAGCAGGATCGTATCGCCATCGAACGACAGGCCCTTGACTGGAAACTCGGCGGCCTTCAGGAGTTCCCCCGGCGCCTGGTCGCGGAAGAACGCCACCAGGACCTCGGAGGCCTCTGCCTGTGCTACGTCTTTCTCCAGCGCGTCGTCGAGTTTCAGGATAGCCAGGGCGTCCTGGAAATCCTTGGCTTCTTTCTGAGCGAGCCTGAGCGTGGCTTCTTCCTTCGCTACGGCCTCGTCCGTCACGGCCTCGTCGAGTCGCGTGTGGATCTTCTCTGCCTGGGCGGCGTAGATGTCCCACTGGCGGTACTTGGAGATCGTCTCGTCGAAGCCTTCCTTGTCTGAGCGAAGGCCAGCCAGGCGTCCGCGCTCCTTTCGGAGACGCTCTTCCATCTCCCCGATCTCTTTTTCTCTGTCGGCTATGAACTCCGCTGTGGTCTCGGCGTCAGACTCAACCATCTCGCGGTCAGGGGCAGGGCCATCGAAAAGTTCGGCTTTCTTCTCCTCTACATCTTTGACCTCTTCGCGATCGCGGACGGCAGCGGCCTGGTCGACCTTCATCTGCGCATAGTTCTTCGTACTGACGTCGACGGACATCTCCGCGAGTACGCAGCGCTTGAGCCCCTCGGTGATCGTTGTTGGCCTGGCGACGTCGTCTGCGAAGCAGGGCTCCTCGAGATGCTGGCGATCGCTTTGGAGGCGTGCTACTGACCGATTCATGCCGGCGCGGCGCTCGTAGAAATAATCGTGCAACCGCACACAGATCCCGACGCCTTCGTCCTCGGCCCAGGCTACCTCGGGCTCATGCTCCAGGACGTCGTAGAAGATGTCCTGAGCGTCTTCTCCCAGGTTTGCGACCCAAGACTCGGCCGTCTTCAGCGAGAGCATCCCTGGCTTCGACAGCGCCGCGAGGAGTTCCTGGCGTTGCCGGCGCCGTCGTTCCGTATCCCCCAGGCGTGGCCCCTTGGCCAGCGTGACCCACGCCAAAGGATCGAACACCGACGCGTTGAAAATAGTATTCAGGAAGCCTTGCGTGAGGTCGTTGCCCTTATTGTCCTTCGCCACCAGGCGGCTCTTCCCGTTCCCATGTACGACGCGGCGCACGCTAATCTTGTCGAAGTCTATCTCGATCGTCGCTTTGTCGGCGCCGCGTCGTACCATTGCCGGGTCCAGGCCTTTGATCCCGCCTTCGATCGCGTTAAGGATGGCGGTCTTGCCCTGGCCCGATGCCCCGCGAATCATGTGTACGCTTTCAGCGTCGAAGTGAATCGTGACTTCCTCCAGACACTTGACGTTGCTAACGCGCAGTTCGAGGATCTGGTACCGCTCTGCTTTCTTTGCCATTTCAGTCTCCTTTTGCGTGAACGTTCACGCTGCGTTCGGTAAACGTTCACGCGCGGGCTTAAAAAACCCCGAAAACAAGGCGTTTTTCGATCTTCTCCCGGCGTGAACGTTCACGATACGTTCAATCTCCGTTTAGACGTGGACTTCGCCATGAGCCCTGAGCGTCTGTAACACGAGGTACGACTGGATCTCGGGCGTTAGGCTCTTGTTGCCCTTGATCTCGGCGATCGTTTCCAGCATCTCGGTCTTGTCTGGGTAGACACCCCAACGGCCCCCGAACGTCAGTTTGTTGTAAAGCGAGGCGAGTTGCTCAACGTCCTTCCTGCAATAGTTAAGCAGGGTCTCGGGCGGGGTCTGGCCGTCGAGCATCTGGTCATAGAGTTCTTCGACTCGCGAGCCGTCCATCGGGTCTCCATCAAACATGACATCGTCTACGCGGATGCCGAAGGCTCGGCACGCGTTGTCGAGTGACACCATGCCGAGGCCGTGGGAGCAAGGGCAGCGCAGCATCGTGTCGAAGACTCTGCCGTGCCAGTACCGGCCCGTCCACTGGGGGAAGCTCGCAGGCGGAACGACGTCATGCCGTGCCCAGGCGTTCAGCAACACCTTCAAATCGAAGGACGAGCAGTTGTGCCCGGCCCAGACCGTGTCTGAGTCCGAGACTTCGTGAAGCTGCGCGGACATTGCGTCGGCGGCGACGGCCCGGTGGGCTTTGTCGTAGACGTTGCTGACTAAGTAGTGGTTGCTGTCGTCGTCGAGAAAGTGCAGCCCGTCACGGCTTCCTCTCCACTCCACGAGGATAGGCTCGGCGAGTAGTACGTCCACGGCGGTCTTGCTGACGGCCTCATCCATACGAGCGGCTCGTCCGTTTTCGGTATCCCACACGGCCTTGAGGTCGCGAGCGAGGTTGCGTGCCGGCCTTTTTCCCAGGGCTTCCGCTCTGAGTGCCTTGATGATGTTGCCGTCGACGGTATGGTATGTCTCGATGTCGAACGCTATAACGCTGTACGGTTCTGTCGGTAGTGAAGTCACCATCGTCTCTTCTCCTGTTTTTCGAGTATTTGCTGCATGACGAGATCGTGCAGAGCCAGAAGGGCGGCGCCCCGCGTGTAGCCGAGGCCGTGGTCGTCGAGGTACAGATCCGCCCAAACCTTACGCGGGTCTGAGCCATCGTAGAGCTGGATCGCCTGGGGGTGATTCTTGTTGACCAGGTCAGGCCGTAGGCCGTGGATCTTGCAGCCTTTCAAGGCTCCCATGATCTCGTCTTTCCGCATTACGCGCACCTGCTCCTGAAGGTTCTGATCGTCCAGGCAGGTCTCCAGCCAATCGGAGGCGCTTCTGCCTACTTCGCCGTCGCGGCAGGTCCACAAGATCACGCGGATGCCGTGCGCCTGGGCGAGCCTGAGCCAGACAATCATCTGGACATCGGGCCCTTTCATGTGTGGCCATCCTGCAGAGTTGAGCACTCCGTCGAAGTCAACTGCGATGATAGGGTTCATGGCTTACCGAAGCCTTTCGTCGGGCACTCGCCCAGCTTCGCGAGCTCGTGATCGTGTTTGATTTCGTTCGGCAGGACCTCCAGGGCGAGAAACGCGATCATGTCAGCGACAGCGGCGGCGTGCCCGTGTTCCATCGCGGAGAATTGCCTCTGCCCTTGCGTCCCGAACGACCCCGCGAGTGTGACGGTTATGGTTCCCATTGTTCCTCTCCTTTCCTATTTGGATGCGATCATCTCGAAGTAATTGCGATTGTTATCGCCCGCCGTGAACTCGATGGCGAAGGTATCGTCCTCGTCGAAGGTCTGGAGGTGGAAGCCCCCGTCAGCCTTCAGCGCCTCAGGCTCCAAGAGGTCGAGTACCTCGGGCGGCAGTGTCTCCTTGAGTTGTTGGAGCGCCGCGACCACTTCGGCCATCTTCATCTGCCCCACTTCGATGTTGTGTTGGGTGTCGTTGGCCATGCCGATAAAAGAGATCTTCGCGAACGGGCCAGTCTTGACCATGAGTTGATTCACTTTCATCCGTACCTTGGGACCACGGCCACGCGACTCGCTGCGGAGATCCGTGTAGACGGCAGCGTCGGGGTCACGGTCCTTGATCCAAGCAAGTAGCAGTTGGGGTTGCTGCGTCTGGAACGTCAGCCGCATCCTTAGACCCGCGATCATCGCGTCGACGGCGCAGGACGACACCTTGACGGAACGCTCGATCTCCTCGATGGTTACGGCCATCTCGGCGTCGGGGGGCGCATAAGTCGTATCGGCCTTGGGCCCAGACTTCTCTTTCTTCGCTGCCGGGGCGTCTTGCTTGTCGATCCACTCGCGCATCACGTCGTCGCTGTCTTCGGCCTTGCCGATCAAACGCGCCATGAGATCGCCGTCTGTGTTCGCGGCCTTCATCACTCGCTGCGCTTCTTCCGTTGTAATCTTCTGTTTCTTAGCCATCTTTCCGTCCTCTCTTTCTTGGTATGACAAAGCACTGGCGGCATCGCGGCCTCTTCCTCAGGCCGAGAAGGTGCACGACGGTGCCGGCAATGCTTTGGTGGAGATGCCCTGGTCGGAGTGTCCGCGTAAGCAGGTAGGAATTGAGTGTGGCCTGATTCGAGCACCTGGGAACGGCGCCCTTGTGTAGTTGGGTATTTTGCTTTAGGCGGGACACGGACTCTCCTCTCGTGGGCGGTACTGCTCAGTCTTCCGTTTCTCGCGGGGCTCCTGGCTTGCCGGAAAAGACGGGGTCTTCTCCGCTTGCTATCGCGGTTTTGAGCCCGCTCGTCGCCAGGTCTATCACCTCCTGGTCAAGCTGCAGCGCGAAGTCCTGGAAGAGAGGCAGGGACAGGTAATGTTCCACAACGGAGGGCCCGGCTGGTTGCCTCGTAACTCCGTGCCATATTCCCAGGGCTACTTGAAGGGCATTGGCAATTTGCTCCGTATCTGCGGCCCCCTCCATATCGTTCTGTTGGAGATACCCGTCTATGTTGATCTTCAGGGCAGCGCGGATTTCATTAACCGTTGGATGGCGCATCGCCTGGCTTCCTCTCTGCCGACTCCATCCCGGCCAGTATCTTTAGCGTCCCTGTGGCGTCGTCTTCGATCTTCTCGTCCATGAGCGCGAAGTGGTCGAGCAAGGCTTGATTTTTCATTCTCCCCTTGAAGTCTTTCGAGCGCATGCGGTGCCGTCGCGTAGCGTTGAGGTACCGGGCGGCGTACTCTATCGAGGCGACCATCTCGACCCCCTCGCGAAAGCCTTTCTCGTCACCATCCGCCTTCATCTCGGCGCCGAAGATAATCATCGCCAGGCGAAGCTCGTTAAGCGTTGGTTGCTCCATGTCTTTTGTCCTTTCTTTTGGGTTCTACGGAAATCGTCACTTCCTTTCTACAACCAGACGAAGCCCTAAGGCTTGCTCGGTCAATGGGCCCAGGTGTATGACTATGCCTTCTCTCCTCTCCTTTCCCGCTGCGTAAATGACCAGGGAGTCGGCGCTGTGCTTCTTGTAGGCGGCGCCTTTGAGTAGGCCCCTGGCCAGCCCGCCACCTTCGTCTCTGAGCGTGGCCAAGAAGCTCTTGCCCTGCTTCTCATCCTCGAACCATTCGGCATCCATGAGTACCGGAGTCGGAAGTTTCCCCCGGTACCCCTCTTCAAAGCTAGAGCTAGCGCGCGCCCGCGCCTGTGTAGCCGTTACTTTGGCGTTACCATGCCCCCCTTTCTTGTGCTTCTCCCTGTAGCGCCGTTGCCGTTCTGCATTGCCGGAGCGGGCCTTCTCTTCACTTTCAATAACCGCCGAGATGCCCCGGCAAATGATCGTATACTTGGCGTTACCGTTATGTTTTGCCCCGTTACACCCACAGTCAGGCGCCTCATCCTCGACGGAGTAGTCGGCCAGGTTGGACGCCAGTAGTTCTCCAAGAGCCTTGCGGACGTCGGGCACGCGGGCGCGTGTGAGCCCCGCCATATCGTCGATGGTACCGGTGTAGCGATCGGAGTGTTCCATATACATGTAGTCGAGGAGTTCGCGCCAGAGCCCGCGGCAACGCAGCGGTGCGCCTATGAGATGCTTCTCGCTTTGCCAGCGTCCCGGCTCCCACTTGTACCACCAGTGTCTATTTCCCACAGCAGCGACTTTCTCTATTGGAAGTCTTCGGGTAAATGCTCTGCCGTCGATGTCACCCATCCGACAACAGGACCTATCTGCGTTACTCCGTGGCAGTAGACCAGGGGCATCCCACAGGCGCGGTACTGATCGCGCTGCTCTCGTTCTCTCTCTTCTCTCTTCTTGGAAATCTTGGGCCCGTATTTCTTAGAGGTCTTCACTTCGACAATGATCTGAGGGGTGGCGGTGTTGTCGAAGATCAGGATGTCGGCGCGGATGTTTCTGCATGCGCCCTGATAATAGATCTCACCAGGCACTTCTCCTCGAGCATCGAAGCCGGCGCTGCGAAGCGCGACCATGAGAAAAGCCTGAACCTCGAACTCTGTATCATGTCCCGGATAGGGGAAGCGTGCGCTTGGGGGCATGGTCAGCGTCCCGTCGTTGGAAGCATCACGTCGCGACAGATCGCGTGCAGCTGAACGCCCAGCGCGTTCGCCACTTGGGCCGATCGCCGGTGCGTCATAAATGGGGAACGCTTCTGATCGCGCAGAAACTTGGAGAAGAAATCGTCGCGAAGGCCGGCGTCTTGGCTTAGCCCTCGGAGCGTCTTTCCGCTCTGTCCTATCAGGTTGGCGAGTTTCACAGAATCGATCGGAATCATCGGGAGAGTGTCTCCTCTCAAGTTCCCCTATACACCAGGGGTAAATCGGGCGCAAGCAAAAAAGACAACAACAGACAACTTACGCGAAAGAGACCTGTGCCCAGGCATTGCCAATTCGCACACAATCGCCGCCGAGTTGGGGTGCGTTCCATTGCCAGACCAAGTCGAGATCCTTCACCAGATGGCCGGGGTCGACGAACGGGCCCCAGCTGTCGGGCGCCATCGCCTGATACCTGTACGCCTTGGCAACGAGGCCTGAGCAGATGTGCGAGTCTTGCGCCCAGGTGGTCGACGAGAAACTGGTCGGCGTGTGCCCCAGAAGTTGAAGGCCACGGATGGTCAGGATTTTCCTTGTGTTGTACGGCTCGCCGAGTTGGTCGTCGGCGTACTTCACTATCTTGCGGGAGACAGCGTCTTGTCGCTGGGACACGGCGCCAGGGGCAAGTAGAGGGCCACCGTAGAGATCGGGATGCCGGTAGACCTGAAGCCGATAGCGTTTCGGGTTAAGGTAGGTCTTGAGAGGCCGGCAGACAACGCCGCCGTTGAAGAGCGCCTCGTAGACCCACCAGCGCGGTTGGTCGCCGTAGAGTTCCCCTGCATCGTCCCTCGCCAGTAGGGCCACATGGTTCAGCCTGATACCCTCAAAGTCGGACGGGTAGGTCGTCGATTGGATGCGCTTACTGATCCAGGTGTTCGGGCGCCAGAGGCTCGGCATGGTGTGGACACCAAGGACGTCGCCGTCATTGAACGGGTACGGGTTCAGTCGGTCGGGCTCGGGATACATCGGCAGGACCTTTCTTCCTCATGTGGTTGAGCATGTATGAGAAAGGGAAATCCTGCTCTTCCAAGATCTCCCTTATCTTCCAGGGTGTACCGCAGGTCGGGCACTTCGGCCCAGGCGTTGGACCAGAGAACACGGCAGTCGTCATGCAGGTGCAGCCTGGTCTCCAATCGAAATAACTCATGGTATGCTCTCCTCTCCGCCAGGGGGGCTCTGTCAGGAAGTCCGCGAAAGGATGGTTGTATCTGTATCGGTTCCCTCTGATCCCTACGATCGTGCTCATGGCGTCACCGGCAGACTATCGAAGGACATCGCGAAGCACAGGACGCTCAAGGCGGCAAGCGCCGACAAGACAGAGCCCCAGAAGAGAAGGCCGAGTATGCCGAGGGTGAGGCCTTTCACTGTTTCCCATTTGGTGTACTCTGGCTCGCTGTAGGGAACCCAGGCGAAAGGGACTCCGCTCGACGGCTCGTGGTGGATGATGATCTCTCTCATTGCTTGTCCTTCCAGTCTCTCCATATCCTTCGCATTCTCTGTTCAAGGCAGTCAGCGAAGACATAGGAGATCATGTAGAACTGGAACCACTCAAGCCATCGGGGCATTACTTCATCACCGGCAGGTCGACGTCGAGGTCGGCCCCCTCTCCCGCTGATCGTGCGATCTCTTTCTCGATGGTCACGGTCGCCCCGCGGTCAGCGTCGACGATGTAGAGGCTGCAGCTAGTCGCCATCACGGCACAGAGAACGGCCAGGAAGCCAAGAAGCCCTATGGTCGCGTACTGGACGGCGCACTTAACGCCGCACCATACGGCGCCAAGAAACGTCCAGGTGCTCTCGTCGTCGAGGTTCATTCAGTCTCCTTGTCTTTCGCCCTGGGCAAGCCGAGCGAAACCTCTATCCTGATCGGCCCTTCTCCCGGTTTGAGGTGAAGCCGAGACGGAGCAACCGACTCGAACAAGCTGGGGCAAAACGTCAGGTGCGAGCGTGTTCTTCGCCAGATCCCCCACTTGTGAAACAGCTCTTTCTTGTCCGCCCAGGGGTACAGCACATAATACTCTGCGGGGCGCGTGCCGTCGGGTAGGTAGTGCATGGCCGTGCAGTCTCGGCAGAGCCAGGTGTAGAACGTGGATTTCTTCTTCGTTTGGTGCTTGATGTAACCAGGCATCCCTCAGTCCTCGTCCCTCTTGGCGCGGTATTTCCTCATGGCCTCGTCTTCTTCTGCCGGCGGGGTTCCGCTGATGCATCTCTCGAAATAGCCGCGTCCAGGGCCGATGTCGCAGCGTTGTGCTGTCTCCGTGATGGTTGACGGCCACTCGTCTTGTCTGAGCGCGAAGGCGTACCGCTGGGCTCGTTGGGGGGTGTCGATCGCCAACTGGCTGCGGTCGTCGCGGGTCTTCCCCCGCAGGATCTCTTGTGAAGCCTCGTACCAATCACCGTGGAGGATGAACTCTCGAGTCTTCACGAACCCCGCCAGGCCGGCGGCTCCCATCTGAAAGGACATCTGGGTAAGAGTCGCCCGCCGCGCTTCCGACATCGCGACCTGGAAATGGAACTTCACGGACTCCCAGTGCTCGGTGAGGTCCGAGAGCAGGATGCCCTCTGCGATCGCGGCGGTGCAGAATCGGGCCAGCATGCGCTCGGCTGGGGTCTTGGGCCGATGGCCATATCCGAAGACCCAGCCTTCCCGGTCTTTCTTGAGGCCACCGAGGACCAGGCCTTCTTCTACGCGGGTCCAGGCGAGGAGTTGCTGCGGGATGATGGGAGTAGGTCTGGCGGCGAGGTCGGGGATCTCGGGGTGGTCGGTCATGGCGTGGCCTCCTTAATCGCTCCCCATAGCGCCGTGGCCTTCGCCTTATCGTAAACCTCACGCGCCGTGGCCTTCGCCTTATCGTAAACCTCACGCGCCGGGGCCGTCGCCTTCT
>Ga0222636_1000113_pt1 | contig 47710 bp, 79 predicted proteins | sample AntAcemetagen141_FD_179811 | JGI IMG/M metagenome (GOLD analysis project Ga0222636, IMG submission 179811) | Saline water microbial communities from Ace Lake, Antarctica - #141 | ecosystem: Environmental > Aquatic > Non-marine Saline and Alkaline > Saline | place: Antarctica: Ace Lake...
AAGGAAAGGAAACTACAAATACGAAATCTGGCGTAAAATCAGGGTTGAGGAATATATGGTGAATTATGAAATGAAGAAATATAACAGAGCGGGCGAAATCAAACAATTAGAAGGGGTGGCGGTATGATTAGTTTAAAATGTATGGAATTAAGGTTAGTATCAAAAATGAGAACTGATTTAAACAGTCAAATGGTATCTGTTTTGAAAAGAACTGCTGTAATCAGAATCACAAAGTATTTCCCGAAAAGAAGTAATCAGTCAGAATCTAAAATTATTTGTTTTGATGAGTATGGATGTTTTATCAGAGCTTATGATTTCAAGTATCACAGCAGAGGAAGTCTTAAGTCTTTTCTTCCGAAAAGAATAACTGTTATTGAGGACGGGTATTATTTGAGCAAAAAGAACTTTAATTACTATGAGGTTACATCATGAAGAAATCAGTTTATATAGGACAGGCAAGAAGTGGTGGAATTGTAATATCGCTTGTAACAGGGGGAGACACCTATCTAACCATTTCACAGGTAAGGGAACTCAAAATTGATGTTCTCTCTTTAGAAGATTTCCATATGGCTGATTTTACAAAGTTCTACGGAGGATTGTGAAAATGATAACAGATAAATCAGAACGGATATTAGAGCGGGCGAAATCAAACAACTAGAAGGGGTGGCGGTATGAATGTTAAAGAATGGAAAAAAGAAGCGTTGGAAATTATGGAAACAGAGTATGGTCTCGAAAACTGTATGTTTGAAGAAGTAACTTTGCTAAGGTCTTTTGATAGCGGCGACACACCGAGAGACTTCGCAAACTGGCAGGAATCAAAACACAATCTGATTAACTTCAATGAGGGCTAACCAATGACAACAGATAAAAGCAAGAATGAGCAGGAACTAAGACACAGAATAGAGAACAATCTTGAGGGCGTAACGGCTGCGGATTGTTTCGGATATAAAACCTTCTTCGCATCAGGGGACGGCTTTGATATAATAGCAAGCTATGGTTTTAATTACAAGGGGACTGCATCTATGATGTTGGAATCTATGCTCTGGCATGATCTAATGTTCGGGCCCAGGCATTTGACGGAGGAAAAAAATGATAACTAATAAGAGTACAAGGATTTTACGCAGGGCGGTCGGGTGGCTAACTCTCTGGGCCGGATACGCCAAAGAAGATAGAAAGAGCGGGACACGTGACAACAGGGACTCTGAGGAAGCAGAAAATATCTGGCGTATGGCTAAGCAGGAACTAGACAGGCTAGACCGACCAGTTAAATTGACTGTTGCAAGATACATGGAACTAATTGAAGGAGCGGGAAAATGAAACTTTACACACAAATTAAGAAGAACAACAAACTTATTCCTTTGACATCTTACAACGACAAAATGCTTTGCAGAGATCCAAAGGGTTATAAGTGGATATTGTTGAAATGGAACGATCTGTTCTCCGGCAAGCGGGTTTATGCTGAAGTGTTGAATGATGCAAAGGGACGACTTGTTTGTACTGTAGCAGGTAACTGTGAGATTATGCGAACACAGCGGGAGCAGGTATATATCAAAAAGATGTGCAATGATATGAAAACATCAATACCATTAGTGAGGCAATAACCAATGACAACTAAAAACAGCATAGGCAAGAAGTACATACAGGCAGACTTCAACTATATCCTGAATACCGCTAAACAGGCAAAAGATCAAGCGGAGAACCTAAGAGGGAAAATAGGCGAACTGAAAGAAGCGGTGTTCACACTTGATGAATTTGAGATTTATTGCTTGGATACGATCAAGGAACTGACCGGCAAGGACTTGCATAACTTTGCAATGGATAACAACTATGGAAGGAGTGAAAAATGAACCAGGACGATATTTATATCCTAACGATCATATTAATTCTGCTTCCACTATTCATAGTAGGGTACTTCCTCAACAGGGAGCAAGATCAGATAGATGCGTGGTATCTTAAAGAGTACGGCAAGGAAAGACACCCGAAGAAGGTTAAGCGGAAAGATAGGTGGTAGAATTCCCCAATGATTCCAATTGTTATATTTTAATGCTACTATTTTAATCCAATCATTTCCATTACTTACAAAATAACCTTAGTAAATGTTTATACTACACAAAAAGATACTTTTTAAATGTTATATTATTTTACTAACACTGATCTCGACCATGAATAAAAACAAGCGGTTGACTGTTAGCATTAAAATATAAGGTTGTTTTGGGGGTTCAAATATACAAGGTGATCAGAGCTTTTGGCTTTGAGTTTTTTCTTTCTTTTTTTCAAAAAACTATGCTCTATATACGAACTTTGAAAACAACAAACGATCTAAGAACTTACACAGATTAGTTTATTTATAAAGTAAAACCTTCTTATATATTTTCAAGTAGTCCGGGATATTCTCTAAATATTTCGAGCGGGCAATTTATTTTCACAACATTTTCCTAATAAAGTTGAGTGGGCTGATTATTTTCAAGTGGGCGATCTTTTTTATTGACTTAGTGTGTTAACACATGTAAGATTCTAAAGATGGTATTTGCTGCGGAGCAACAACAACATATTATTGGAGATTATATGATTAACCTTTACAATAAAGACTGTATGAAGTTTATGGCAGACAAACCAGATAAGTATTATGACTTAGCTATTGTAGATGTTCCTTATGGTTCAAAAAATATTCAAGGTGGTTATACTTCAGGAATAGGAGGTCAAGGATCTGCAAAACAAAAGAATTATTGTAAATCGATTTGGAAGTGTGGTTGTCCAGATAAACAGTATTTTGAAGAATTATTCAGAGTAAGTAAAGATCAAATAATTTGGGGAGCTAACCATTTTATGTCTAAAATCCCATTCGATTCTAGCTGTTGGATAGTTTGGGATAAAAAAAATGAGAATACAGATTATGCTGATTGTGAATTAGCGTGGACTTCTTTTAATAGTGCTGTTAGAAAGTTTGAATTTATGTGGAATGGAATGTTGCAAGGTGATATGAAAAACAAACAGCAGAGAATACACCCGACTGAGAAGCCTGTATCCTTGTATGAATGGCTACTAGACAAGTACGCTAAGAAAGGAAACAAAATATTTGATAGTCATGGAGGAAGTATGAGCAGTGCAATAGCTTGTTATAACCTAGGCTATGATTTAGATATATGTGAGCTAGACCCTGAATATTTCAAACAGGCGAAGGAAAGGTTTGAGCAGCATACAAGACAGATAAGATTAACAGACTTTACGGAGCAAACTAAATGAGATTTAAAACGATCAGAGTAAAGAACTTTCAGGGAGTAGCAGAGCATCTTGCTAACTTACAAGGAAAATCAGCCAACATCTATGCAAGGAATGGTAAGGGTAAGACAACAGTTTTTAAGAACGCTATTCTTTGGAATCTGTTTGAGAAAGATCACCGAGGCCACAAGCTTGACCCTAAGCCACGTAAAAATGACGGTCGTGGTGAACGTATCAGAGGACTTATCCCAGAAGTAGAACTTGTTATTGAGCTTGACAATGGAGCAGAGATAACTCTTTTAAGAAGACTTGAAGAAAAGGTAGTTAAAAAAACCAAGCTCTATAAAGCAGATGAAGGTTATTGGGAAGTTGACGGTGTTGGAGTTAATAAAACTCAGTTCGATAATAAAGTTAAAGAAATTATCGGTGATCCGGAAATATTCTCTGTAATGCTGAATCCAGAAGTTTTCCTTACTGACAAGAAATGGGATAAACGAAGATCTTTCCTTGAAAAGATGATGGGTGAAGTACAACTTGAAGAAGTAATCAAAGGCAGTGATATTGAGATACTTAATGGCAAACCATTGAATGATGCCCTTGAAATAGCTAGGAGTGCTCTTAAGAAAGCTGAAGATAAACTATCAAAGATAGCACCAAAGATGGAAGAAGCACAGAGAAAAGTACCCGGTGCTCCTGAGATACTTACAAAGACACAGGCTGAACTTAAAACTGAACTTGATGAAACTGTAAACGCCAGACTTGCTGAAGAAGAAGCCTGTAAGAATCCTGATTTCAGTAAGAGAAGTACACTGATTGCTAAAATTGATAAGCTGAAAGAAAGAGATAAAGAATCTTACAATAAGACTCTGAGAACTATTGACAGCAGTATTGATGATCTTGAGAAAAGGATACTCAGTTACAATACTCAGATTTCTTCAATCCGGACAAGTATTCCAAGGAAACAGGAAGAGATAACTAATCTTTCTGAAAAGCTTGATGAAATGAGAGCTAAGTATTCCGACTTTGAATCAGAAAAGTTTGAAGAAGCCAAGTGTGTTACTTGTGGACAGGACCTCCCGGTATATCTGAAAGAAGAATATGAAAAACTATTCAACATAGAACACGCCAAAACACTTAAAGAAATGCTTGACATTGGAAAATCAAAGAAGATAGAAATAACTGAACTCAATGAAGAGGTGGTTGACAGAAAGATTGATCTTGAGAAAAACCTCACAGAAAAAGAAGCACTACTTGAATCTATAAATGACCTCAGAGAGAAGAAAAAGACCACAACCCTTACTGAGTCACCTGAAATAGCAGAACTCACCACAGAACTAAACTCCGTTCGTGAAACAGGCGAATTACAGAAGTCAGAAAGACTCGCAGGACTCGAAGGTCAGGAAAAGGGTATCAGAGAGTCAATTGCTACCTTTACTTCTGCACAGAATAATGTTGCCAGAGTTAAGGAACTTGAAAAAGAAGAAGAAGATCTCGGTGAAGTGGTAACAGAATGTAGAAGAATAAAAGATCTTACCCTGGGTGTTCAGAGAAAATGGAATCTCAAAATTGAGCAGAAAGTGAACAAACTCTTTTCTCTTATCAAGTGGAGACTGTCAGAGGAACAGAAGAACGGTGAACCAAAGGACGTGTGTGAAGCAATGTATAAAGGGATTGACTATAATAAAACCGTTTCCAATGGTGAAGGTGTCAATATGTGCTATGACCTTCATAAAACGATCAGTGATTTCTATGGTATCAAGTTTCCTTTTATTGCTGACAACAGTGAGAGTGTTACAGATTGGTTGGTTGAATCAGATAATCAGGTTATTTACCTGTATGCTGACAAGAAATATAATGAACTTAAAATGGAGATTTTGTAATGACAACAAGTATTATTATCCTGATTATTTTTGTAGTAGTGCTGATTATTGACATGGTTATTAGGGCTAAGTGGAAGTCTGACGTTAAAGCATACATCGTGGAAAAAACAGAGCAAATTGGAGAGAACTCGGTTATACTTAACTCTTCTGTTATGACCAATGTCCAGAGCAGTCACCACCTAAACAAAACTCTCGTTGAAGGTCTTATAGCATCTAATGAGGTCTTTACTGGAGGACTCGAAGAAACCTCTATCCTAAACATCAAACTCATTGAAGACTTTGTTGAATTATCCGACTCAGAGTACAAGCGAACAATCAAACAGCTTATGGCAGAGAAGGATAACGCAGTTGCTATGCACCTTCAGCTTATAACTGCTATTAAGAGTCTGAAAGATAGTGACAGGACTAAAATACAGTATCGACTTGACAACATTACAGGACTTAAAAATGGTAAAGAGAGAAGAGTTCCTGCAACAAAAAATAAAAATGGAGGAAAGTAAAATGAGCAACAATTTACCTATGCTTTCATCACTTAAAAACATTCTCAAGAGAGAGGACATTATTGAAAGATTCGTTGGTATGCTCGGAAAAGCTGAAGCAAAAGTTTTTTCCGCAAGTATTATCAATATCACTTCAGGTAGCAGTGCTCTTCAAAAGTGTACTGAAAAAAGTATTATGATGGCTGCTTTTAAATCTGCTGCACTCAAACTTCCAATAGACCCTGCACTTGGAAGAGCTTATATAATTCCATACGGAAGTGTAGCAACTTTTCAGCTTGGATACAAAGGACTCAGAGAACTTGCTATCAGGTCTAGACTGTATGAGAAAATCAAAACTGCCGAAATCTATGAAGATGATCTTAAGAGCTATGATCCGATCACCGGTGACATTGAATTTACCGACCTTGAAACAAGGAAAGACAGAGAAGATCCGAAGAAAGACCCAATTGGTTATTATGCTTTCTTCATAATGAACACAGGCTTTAAAGCAAACGTTTATATGAGCAAGAAGGAAGTAGAGAATCATGGTAAGAAATTCTCTCAGGCATACAAGAAGGGTAAAAAGGATTGTCCTTGGTTTACAGATTTTGATAAAATGGCTTGTAAAACTGTCCTAAAAAGATTGCTGAATGATAACGGTATCCTCTCAATTGAAATGCAGACAGGTATGGTTGGTGACTCTAAGGAAGAACCTATTGAAGTTCAGGATGCTGTTGTAACTGAAAGACCTGAAGCAAAGAAAGTTGAGAAGAAAGCACCTAAACCAAAGGATAAGGACGTGATTGACAATCCGCATGAGCCTGTTGATACTGAAAAGAAAAAAGAAAAAGACCCTTTTGATTAGGAGTTGATTAATGATTAAAGCACTTGCATCCGGAAGCACCGGAAACGCATATCTCCTTGGTAGAATCTTAATAGAATGCGGTATTCCGTATCCCAAGATTCTCAAATTAGGTGGATGGATAACTCCAAAAGCCTGTATCATAACTCATTCCCATAACGATCACGCAAAATCTACCAAGGATGTTGCTAAGCACGGTATTCCAATTTATGCAAGTGCCGGGACTCTGGATGAAATTGACCCTAAAGGAAAGCTCAGAAGAGCTTATGTTATGAGTCCTGAAACTCCTTATCAGATACTTGACTGGACTGTTACTCCATACACGTCCAAACATTGTTTTGGAGCTTTCTACTACATTTTGGAGAAGGATAATGAGAAGCTTATTTTTTCTACAGATAATGCACAGATTGAAGAAGACCATGCAGACCTCACAGAAATCTATATTGAAGCTAATTATTCAGAGGAAGACTTGAAGAAGAATGAATATCTCAGGGACAGCAAGAGAGTAGAAGCTATAAGGGTTCATATGAGCCTGGAAGATTGCTTGGAGTTCCTAAACAGACAAGATCTGAGCACCGTAAGGAAAATAATATTGATTCATTTATCCGCTGAAAATTCTGATCCAGCAGATTACGTTAATAGGATACAATCAGCAACAGGAGTCCCCACATATATTGCAACAGAGGAAATTGACAGATGAATAATTGTTTGGTACAGTTTGGTGTTCCTTCTTCTTCAGCTGAAGGCAGGAACGTTTTTATTAGCGAACCTGTGAAGATGGAGGAACATCTCATGAAAAATCAAACAGAAATCTGGAAAGACATCGAAGGTTTTGAAAATTACTATCAGATCAGCAACTTAGGAAGAGTTAAAAGTTTTAGGAAAAGGAAGCCATCCATATTAATCGCGACCCCTAACAATTATGGTTACTCTGTAGTTTCTTTGCACAAGCAGAGCAAGAGGTCGCCAAAACAGGTACACAGAATGGTTATGGAAGCTTTTTCTACTAATCCTGAGAATAAGCCGCAAGTAAACCACATTGATGAAAACAAAACTAACAATAACGTACAAAACCTTGAATGGGTAACTAGATCAGAGAACATGATGCACGGTACTTGTCGGGAAAGAATACAAGCCACCAGAAACAAAAGAAAGGTTTTCTGTGCAGAAAAACCAGTCTATCAAATAGACCTTATTACTGGTGAAACCATAGCCTTGTTTAAATCTACACGTGAAGCTGGAAGACAAACTAAGACAGATTCTTCCCTTATAAGACGGTGTTGCAATGGTAAGGCAAAGTTTGCTAATGGCTGTAAATGGAAATACAAAAATAATGGAGAGAAGTAGATGAATTTCAAGCAGGAACAAGAGTTTAGAATGGCCCACGCTATGATGGCCCAATTCATAATTGAAATAGTTGGTCTTATCAAAGACCCAGAAGCGAAGAATCTTTACGATGAAGTTCAGGCCATCTATAAAAAACGTAGAAAGGAGTGGACGGAGATGGTTATTCTTTCCACCTATATTGACAAGAATGGCTTTGATGTTTTCAAATACACAAAAGTCCCTAAGCCATCTGATGAAGTTGTGATTCAGGATATTATAAAAATAGGCATGGCGTACAAAGCAGGAATCCCAAAAAGTATGACTAAACCAGTAGACAAGAAAGTTAAGAAAAGAAATAGTGGTATAATAAGTTAAGGAGAAAGCTATGAGTGCATTTTTAAGTGGATGTTTAATAGGCGTTGTAGTTTCAACAATGACAGGCATAAAAGATATTAAAGACAAAGAATGGAAGTGGGGTGCAGGAAGACTTGTTTTTGTGTCTATCCTGACAGGCTTCTGGTCTTACATGATTGGCTGGGAGATGTTTTAAATGATCTCAGTAATAATCTCAGGAAAATTTCTCAAGTACAACAAAGAGCAAATAAAAATAGGTGGTCGTTTAGTGTTCTGCGGAAAATCAGATATGAGATTTCTTAACACCACCTATGATGTTGGGATTAACCTTGTATGCCTGTGTAGCCTTGAGGACAAGAACTTGTATTACAGATTTGCTGATAAGAACCCAAGTATCTTCGTTGCTTCAGGTGTGCTCGATAAAATCAAACCGTCTGTTAACCCAAAGTACATAACTGTTTACTTGATTGAAGAACACGTTTGTCCTGAAGGTGATAAGTTCGATACCACTGAATCTGTTTTTTATGTTGACCACAGCACAGATGTTTACAAGAAGCTCCGGAAGGTAAGGTTCGGTGATGCTCTAAGTTTCGTTGGGGTTATGATACACGATAAGAAAGATAACTCATATCTGATAGTCAAGGATATAATTACCACCAACACGTTTGTCGTTCTGTCAGGACTTGAACAGAGCTTGCCGTTCGATGATTTAAGGAAAGAGGTTGATGAAAATTTAAAGACTGGAAAAGGAGACTTTTAATGTATGCAACAGTATTGCCTAGAAAGCAGTTGGAGTATGTTCTTAAAAAACAGGGATACAAAGAAGACAAAAATATGGAATGGCACAAAAGAACAAAACCATACGGATATTGCAGTAGGAGGCTTTTAAAATTTTGCCTTAAAGAAATAGGCATCTGCCGGCTATCTGATTTTGGAGATAACGACCACACTTTTCAGTGGTTCACAGACATCGAAGAATTAAAAGGGCTTAATTGGGACAAAGAATGGTTTATTCCCAGCAGTTTTAGAGAAAGCAATTGATAGCTGAAGCAAGAATAAAAAAGTTCATAGCAGAAGACAAGGGATACGTTATTGCACTTGTCCAATATTACGACTATGAGCTTGGCAGTAAGAAGGGTAAGGATTGGAGTCACCCAAGTCGTGCTGCAATGCCTAAAAAACTGTTTACCGCTTGGGGAATAATGAATAAGAAGTCAGTGTTCTTCAACATATTCTCAGGCAGAGAAACATATCCACAAATAAGATTTAGGTCGCTATCAAGAAGAGCACCAAGTGCTAAATATACGGATGTTCCTAATGCAGATACACTTTAAAGGAGAGTAAAAGATGAAAATAGTAAGAATTCTTTTGGCAATAGAAGGCCAAAACGTCGTGGGGACTACGGGAGGAATGGACATCGCAAACGGTGAAGGTAAAGCAATGGATGCTAAAGATGTGTCTGATAATGTTTTATGTTATTGCAAGAATGTTGTAAGCGAGGATCTGGCAAAACGGAAGAAAGAACTTGATAAAAAAATAGAGGAAAAAGATGGATAAGTTTAGAAAGATCACTCCAAAACAAATAAGAGATTTACTTGGAATGACAATTGTCGAGATAGCAAGAGCTATAGGATGTTCAAGAGAGCACGTGTATTACGCTCTGAAGAAGAATAGAGAAGGTAGTGAAGTAAGATGTAGGATTAACAAATTAATTACGGAGAAGTTAAATGAGTGTGTTTAATACTTTGAATAAAGTAGAGATTATCGGAAGACTTGGAAGAACGCCAGAATTGAAGACTGTTGGTAATGGAATATCAATATGTAATTTTTCTATCGCCACCAATGACAGTAAGAAAAGAGGCGATGAATATGAAGAGACTACAGAATGGTTCAATGTTGTGCTCTTTGGAAAACTTGCTGAGAGTGTTGGTACTAGATGTAAAAAAGGTACTCTTCTTTTTATCGAAGGAAGACTCCAGACTACCAAGTACACAGGTAAGGACGGCACAGAGAAGAGAAAAGTTGAGGTGGTGGGTAAAACAGTCAAGTTCCTTGGGAATGATGAATATGTAGCACCTGCTTCTATTCCAAAGAAAGAACCTGATACTAAGACTCAGGCAGATGAAGGTGATGTAGACAACACGGATTTGCCCTTCTGATAACGTCAACAATATTAAGGAGTTACCCAATGAGCACAAAATATAAACTAGAAGCAGTAAAGGACTTGTATAAGCAACAGGTAGAGGGCGAGCCTATGCGGAATGACGGCATACCTAAGAAGCGTTTCTTCGATTGGGTTATCTGCTACATCTGGAAATTGAGGATAGACAATAAGAAGCTAAGAAGAGAGCTGAAAATTAAACGTGAAGTCCTTGCACTTATCCGGACAAGAAAACAGAAAAGGAAAGATGAAATATTTAAAGTTGTCCCGGAAGTTGTTGAACTGGATGATGGGGTAAACCTATGAGGATAATTATTTACGGAGATCCGAAAGCTAAACAGTCAGCAAAGTTTGCTAAAATAGGTAAATTCATTAACAGCTATCAGCCAAAATCAGTTGTCCAGAATGAAAAGAATATCCGAGCACAGGTACTTGAACAGTTGCCAGAAGACTTTAGACCATTTACCGAGAATGTTATTGTAACTAAACTTCACTTTGTATTTTCACCATTAAAAGGATTCAGTAAAAAGAAGCTGAAACTCATTGAGGATGGAGCTCTTATCTATAAGAACACTAAACCTGATCTGACGGATAATCTTTCCAAGTCACTCTTTGATGCAATGGAAGGTGTTGTTTACGATAATGACAGCCGGATAGTGGCAATGGATAACCTGAAAAAGTATTATGGATTTAGACCTAGAATAGAGCTTGATATTTCAGAGTTTCCAATTTAATCTAAAACTTTCTACAAAAACTTCTTGACTTACACACTTTACAATACTAAGCTTTCATAGTTTATTAACTTTTCGGAGATAACTATGAAAGGAAACATCTTAACTTCAAAGGAAATGATACACGGTTGTCAAGTATCACATCCGACGTTAAAAGCATGGACAAAAATCGGATTACCAGTATTGAGACAAGACCCTTGGCTGTTTGACAGAAAGAAAGCTGTAGCTTGGATTAAGGAAGCCAAGCCTGAGAGATACGAGCATCTTAAACAGTATCTTGCAATGATGGAGGGTTAGATGGATAAGACAATCTACGAGTTGGACTTGCATGAGAGCATGAATCTCACGTTCACTAGTGTATTAAGGGTGGCAGGCGGGTGGATATATAATTATTGGGATTATACTAATGATTGCATGAAGCAGGGAACCTTCGTGCCCTACAACAAAGAGTTCTTGCCCAAAAAGAAAACTACTCCAAGAGAGATAGTCAAGAAGTCAAGACCAGACAATATATTCCAAGTCTATTTTCAGTTTATCATTAATGGTCTACTCCCTACAGATGCGTGGAGAAAAGCTAATGACTTTATGAACCACATGAAGAAGACAGGTTGGACTTATGGTAAGAGTTCTCAGCCGATCAAAAGTTGGAGAGCGGCAGTTGATAGCACTTGGACTAAGGAGTACGCTGTTCTTTCTAAATTCCATAGAGATACGCTGAAGGAAATTGCTGAGCTTTTAGAAATTACCTATGAAGAAGAAACCGATTATGTAGATGGTGATATTCTAAGAGTCAAGAAAGCAAAGCCACAACTCTTCCAAGCATACAAGTTGCCTGATAGTTGGTTTAAATACTGTGGGGAGAAATAATATGGCACAAGATTTAGAAAGCAGACTACAGTATGCAAAATTCAAAGATAAAGAAATCGCAGATGCTATGGAAGTTCTGAAACGTAATGTAGACTTTGAAGGTGGTATCGAAGCACAGTTTGCGTATTGCAGAACTATCATACTCAACAAACGAGAAGACCCCAAGAAACGCAAGCAGAGCTATGATAACTGGTTTGCAGAGAACATCTATGGAGAGTTGGTTAAGAAGTTTGGTTTGGACTGGAGAGAGAATACCAGGCTAATTCTTAAAGGTCTGCCGGATGATGTTAAGGAGAAGATCAAAGCAGAGGCTAGAACAAGTTGGACTTACTATCAGGAGATCTCTAATTCAGGCACTTGTTTGAATTCTGAAGAACAGGCAATTCTTAAAGGTATGATTGAGAACAAGAACCGGATAACCAACGATGAAGAACAGGTTGTCTCAGATAAGGTTAATGAATTTATGAAGAAGGTCGAGAAGGAAGCGATCATCAAAGCCTCATGTGTAGCCTATGAATGTAGGTGGAAGAATAAGAAGAAGGTGGTTGAAAAGGAAATGACGGATGAAGAATATGATAGGATTTAAAGGAGAATAACAATGAGTAAGAAGATGACAAGAATTGAAAGTGCTAGGACTGTAAGAGATTTTAAAGGCAACTGTGGTGCAAATTACGACATTCAGTGTAGAAAGTGCTTTAATTATCTTCCGAAAACAAATAAATGTAAATCAAACTCAGACACAGAAAGACTAATTGCAGCCCAAACCTTCATCAAACGACACAACCAAAAAAGCAAGCGGAAGCCTAAACCAGTTATTGCAAAAACCACACCTACTAGACCAAACTTTCGCCAAGCCCTTAAGGACAAAAAGGAGTTCTATGTTGCGGTTACTCCAGAGCTTAGTGAAGAGCTTCAGAAGGTGGCGTTTGAGTGTGGGGCTAAGTGGATGGGTAATCCTGATTTAATTCAGGTTACAGGAAACGATTTTTTAATCTTTGAATTTAGTGTAGCAAAACAGAATGCGTACCATATTTATGCCTCTAATATTATAATAGATCATAAGGCTGAACACACAGAGTACGATCCCACCACAGACACTTTCAAAGAACCTGAAAGCATAGGTACAGTGCCAGACGTAGAGTGGTTTGAGTGTATAGATATTGGTGGAGTAAGCGGGAAAAATCTATCCTACCATAAAAAATATAAGGTTATCGGACGAGATGATGATATGGTCACTATTGTTAACGATAAAGGTAAAGAAGAGAGGGTGTGGGCAAGCAGATTTATCCCCACCACAGACACTTTCAAAGAACCTGAAGCCCAAGAAACCATAGGCAACCCTTCAGATGAGGCTGATGAACTTCCTGAGTGTATCAAGATTACTGATCCTGTGCCTGAATTTTGCTACCATATAACCCAAAAAGCGATTAAGTGGAATAGATGCAAGTTCATAACTGAGAAAACCTTCGAGGGTGAAACAACGTATATTCTGCTTGAGCATGGGGGAATACGGTCATTTGGAGATGAGACGTATAGGTCACTTGATGATGCTGTTGCTGTTTTGAAAAGTAGGGAGGTGAAGTAATGAGAGGATATAGAGTATTTGATACAGTAGAAAAGAAGTATTGTCCTAACGGCTTTTATCTTAGAGGTGATGGTGTTTTGCTTGAGAATGTTGGAGGAGCTTTTACATCTTTAACCCCAGCCGACCCAAAACGCTACATTGTAGAGGAGTCTACAGGGCTAAAGGACAAGAATGATAAGATGATATTTGAGGGGGATGTTGTATCTTTTTGGCCTACCCTAGAGCATGAAAGAGGAAAAATTAAATGTGAAATAACTTATTCAATGCACGGTTTTTGGGCAAAGGAGATTGATATTGAGTATGACCGCAAATGGATAATGTATGGTGATGTAGAAGTAATAGGCAACGTCCATAATAACCCCGAACTACTGGAGGTAACAGAATGAACATCAGAGAAAATATGATTATAGATATTGAAACGGAAGTATCAGACAGCGAGTCAGATTCGAAAACTTTAAAATTTCTTGTAGATGAGGACTTAAAAGATTTAGGTTATAATGTACATTCGCTACAGGTTCAGCCAGCTAAACGCCACCCAGACCCCAACGGAGTTCTACCGCTTACGGAAAAGGAGGTCGAGGAAATGTTCTATATTTTGGATATTCCTTTTTATAAGCATGAAGAATTTGATGAAGATGATGGCGACGTGTTTGAAGTTAAAATTGTTTGTGAAGAAATTGAGTATTTTATTTCAAACGAATACAAGAGCTGGAAAGAAAAAGTAACCAACTACAAAGCAATCCTATACATTGCCAACCTATTTGAACTGGAGGTAACAGAATGAACATAGCTAATATATTCGGAATGCACATAGGGTGTAGAATATCAGTTAAATTGAAAAAGGAAACGATGTCTGCTCAACTTGCAGGAGTTTTTAAAGGTCGAGGAACAGGTAGGTATATGGTTAAAACTCACGATGATTTTAACATATATTTAGAAGACTGCAAACTCCTCCTCACCCCACTTGATAAGATAACAGAGGAGGATAAGAGTGAGTTTTTAAAAAAGTTTGAAGTAGAATTTAAACACCTAACACTTGAAAAAGGTGTACTTCAAATTCATAAGCAGATAAAAAGAGATTTGACAGTATATGAATGTTTCTGGCTTGCCTCAAAAGGCTACGATATAGGAATAGTTGAAGATGAATATAAGGAGATAACAGAATGAAACTTACCCTATTAGGTTGGATATGGTTATTTACAATAATCCTTATATCTATACTTATAACAGCACACTTTACATTAGAAGCAGCTGAGATAGATATGGATTCTTTTATTGACACTTTACCCTCTGGAGATTGTGGAGGTGGCTGTATAGAAGAACTTCAGGTATGTATATGGGCTTGTAAATATGACTTAGATGAAGATAGTTACTTAGATAATTATGGAGGTATGAGATGAGTTTATTAATAGTTTTTTTATGTCTATGTTCTGGGTATGCTTACGGTACAGTGTCTAACAAGTCAAAATATATCTATGGCTATGATATGACCGACAATAAACCGTTAAGGATGAATAGAAAAACAACAGCAGTTGAATTTATTCTTTGGGAAAAAGGAGAGCAAGGACACGAAGACATGTTTTGGTACAGGATGGACAGAAGTCATTGGATTAAATTTAAACCGTATGAAAGTAATTAATGGAGGTGTGAGATGAAGTTTAGAGCTATTATAAAAGCCCTTCTTGAGGGTATGGCGTTCGGAGTTGCATTTGTTGTAATTGCTGCTGTACTGATAAGACTGTTCTTCCCACCGACCATGACATTCAGCATTAGCGAGCACAAACCGTACACCGTAACAATGAAATGTGAAGTATGGTATGAGATGGTTGACTACGAACCTGTAAGAACGTTTAAATGTACGGAGGTTGAGTAATGCTAACTTGCAAAAACTGTTGTCTTATGCAGAACTGTAAAATGGCTGGTCAGGTATGCGGGGACTTTATGCCTGAAGCTGTGCCTGACATTGTGATTGATTGGACAAGGTATATTTATACCAGAAAAGAAGTTGAAGAATACACTGATCTTGCAGGAGAAATATGGCCTGATTGCTCAGATGCGATGTTGGCTGATTATGTTGAGGGTATAAAGACGATATTAGTGTTGGATGAAAAGGTTATTTCTTGATATCTATATCACAACTTTCTTTCAGAGTAGTATTCTCAGTAATAGGTTTTCCGCCAGTATTGAATCCAATTTCACATCTGTAAGTTCCCTTGTCTGGAATAGTTAAAGCACCAACACATTTCTGATCGGTAATGATTCCTTCGCCTGTCTTATAGGAAGTCTTGTCAGTACAGGTCATAGTGTACGCTTTGCCTGTATCTTCATCAACAATGTTAATGTTGAATACGTTGCTTGAATCGAACTGGAATGTTCCGCAACTTACAATAAAAATCGTCAGTAAAAATAAAATCTTCTTCATTTCTTTTCTCCTCTAAGTTTGTCAAGTTCATCTTGGTAGTCATGTATGACACCATTAAGTCGTGCAATCTCTTTGTAAGCCCACTCAAGTAATTCGAGTGCTTTCACAAATTTAGCTCTGTAGGCATTAACACCGGCATCTATAGCTTTTGCAAGAAAAGTTACACCTGCTCCTACAAAGTTTACAATAGTGGTTGAATCTACCTTACTCACTTTTTACTCCACTTCTTGAACAGCTTAACCGCATCATCATCCCAAGTGAACTCAGTCTCTTTAGCGAGTTTCTCTGCTATGTGGATGAAGAGTTCCTGTACTCCTTTGATTGACATAAAGGCAATAACAATTTTAATAATTGTTTTCATAATATCCTCCGTTTAAATTTATCTCCCGCTTGCTATTCTATTCTTAGTCGCTTTCTTTTTCTTTCTAGGTTTAAGTGCAGTTTTGATAGCCTTATTGACACTTGTGTCTTTAGCATGAGCAACTGCTTCCCCGAGAGCTTTACGTGTCTTCTTAGTCTTCTTCTTAACAGAAGCTTCAGCAAGGACTTTACTCTTCTGCTTCTTAGCAATAGCCATCTGCTTCTCAGTAAGAGCGTTCTTATTGCTGTGTCTTGTTGAATCACCCAAAGCTCTATTGATGAAGTTCTGTGTACGATTCCATTCTTTGGTTCCTTTTGTAAGAGTTTTCCTGTGTGCAACAGCCTGTTTAAGTGTAGGTTTTTTAGCAACAGCCCTCTCACCTGACTTTTTCTTTTCCATCTTTTTCTGGACTTTAGGTTTAGGGCTATCAGGCATCTTCTTTTTCTTCTTAGGCCATTCTTTTTTATCAGCCATTATTTTCTCCCTCTGGTAGGTTTCTTACAATTACCTTTACCTCTGCCAGTTCTAGGGCCAGCACCATTAGGACCCTTACCATCAAGTTTCTTTTTCGGTCTAGTGGATTTCTTTGGTTGCATAGCTCATCTCCTTTGGTTGGTTATCTTTCTCATCACAAGTATCTTTTTTGTGATATTTTAAATGATCTTCAAATTTGGTGTCTAAATTGTCTAATTGTAATGACACTACTGCTATATCCTCTTTCAGATCGTTCTTCATTTCAGCAAGCAAGCACCAGCAACCAGTAACTATTGCAACGAACATACCGAACAGCACTCCAATTTCAGCAATAGAGAATTTAGATTCCTTAGACATTTTCAGCTCCATATATTTTTTCAATTACAGCTTCTATCATTCCGTCCTTAGTTAGCTTCTTGGATACACCGTACTCTTTTTCTATTTCAGTCTTATTCATACCTGTCAGTTTAGCCTTCAAACTCTCTGTGGCTTTCTGTCTGTTCTTCTCTGCGATGATAGCACTTGCTTCCTGTGGAGTTATCATGTCGGATACTTTCGTGTCCTTAATGTTCTTCTCAGTGAGCTTGTCGCCTTTCTTGTTGTAAAGGTTAGGGAAGTTTCTGGTTACTTTACCTTTTGTACCTTTTACAAGTCCGAGCATTTTCTTCTGAGTAGCAGGATTCTTAGTCCAGACAACTATCTTTCCTTTCTGATTGACTACATTTCCTTTCTCTTCATCTGAGAGTATGTCAAAGAGTGCGGTCTTTTCCGTCTTGGTGAGCTTATCTGACTCAACCTCTGTTTCCATTGCGGTTATTCTATTCATTTTATACTCCTAATCCTATGTGTTTAATCCAGATTGTCCATGCTACCGTATCTGAAAATACAGCGTTTGAAATAAAATCTATGGAATTATCGGTGCAATAGTATTGAAGTGTCACTGTGTCGCCTGCTGTCAGATTCACAGTTCCATTGTAAGATAGAACATCTTCGTCGCCTGTTTTGCTTGTCATTTTACAAGCCCGCTGAGAACATTTCGCTTCGGTAGTTCCATTTACAAATAAACGACTTGCGACGAGAGGTCTTCTGTCCCCACCTGCATTGTTCTGATAATGAACACAGCCACCAAAATTAAATAAACCTGATTCAAGCACATTGATTGTTTTGGCGTCTTCATTAAGTGACAGCATATCACCTGAAGTTTCGCTTGCTATAGCCACAAGTCCATCACAATCAGTCCACGCATCCTGTGTAGGTGAATCTTCTATTGTTGTCCTGTGTGCTTTTATTGTCTGTGCTGGTGTTTGTTTCAATGCTGTTGCTAATACTACCATCTTTAAATCCCCACTAAACGTTTTACATATCTGCCGAACTTATCAAGCTGTCTTACGGTCATAGCTTGTAAATAAATTATAAGACTCTGAGATTTTCTAACAGCTAGATCCTGAGGAACAAGCTCCTCTGTTATATCTCCTGTTATTGGAGTGCCTTTAGCATCATAAGTATATTCATTTTCTGTAGTTGCAACGCCTATTTTATTTGACGCATCATCCCAATATGTACTGAGAAAATATGGTGTCACTTCCTGTAGTGTAGGTACAGCGGAATTACAATACCAGTCAGTAGGGTTAGCTCCATCATATCCAAGAGTCGCCTGAATAGCTACAAGCCAGTCTGCAACTACACTTTTATCCATTAGTGAACCAGCGGGAAATCTCAGAGCAGTTTCAGCACCATTATGCCATAGAGGGTTATCATTTTTAAACGCCACTTTTGGGTGAGATGATTGTAGAGTGAATCCTGCAACAGCATCGACTATCGGCGTGTCATCAACATAAGGAACCCATACATAATCAGCTTCAGTGCCTACCGTGCCGCCTGTTCTGAACCAGAGGTCAAAGCCGTTCTTGATATTAGAATGAAAAGAGTCCTGACGTGCATAAAGGTCTACTGAACCAACTACTGTTCCGTGATAATCATTTCCTGACTTATCCAGTACTGAACCGTTAAAGTCTACGTTAAGATTAGCACCTGTCCCGTAATAAAGATTTTCCATGTTTTCAAAACTTACGGAATTGAACCAGATCCTAAGATTAGACATATGTGCTATGGAAAACGCATATCCATTATGCGTGGCCAAGATCCCCAGGGGACTTGTCGCCATTGATGTTAGTCCCTCAACAGTGTATTCGGTTCCCATTGTAATTACATCGGTGGAAATGTTCTTAAACTTACTGGTTATCTTTCCTGTGCTGTTCGAGTACTGAAACATCAACAGGTACGGTGTTCCAACTGCCATATACCCTACGGGAGAAACTGTTCTGGTTCCCTCAGTTCCAATTCTCAGTTTTATCTGGCCATTATCAATAGTACAGTAGAATCTTTTTACACTTCCTACAGTATCTGTTGTGCCCAAAATTATTTCATCGGCATTTAAAGAATCAAACCTAACCAGAAAAGCTATCGACCAATCAGAACCAGCAACGCCAGAAATGGAAGCATTAGGAAAAGTAATATACCCAGTAGCACCATCACCCTTAGCACAGTAACTTTTAACCAATTCGACATCACCAGACCAAGGGGTGAGGTACTGTTCTGATATCATGTTCCTGTGAGGTGGTATAAGAGATTTGGTGATACTCTTTGGAACATCCCTTGTTATTTTCATTATACAAACTCAGTAATTCTAAGGGTTGAGGTTTCAGCAGCAGCACAAATAACTCTGATAGTACCTGTAAGTGGCCCGATACGTTCACCCGGATAGAGTGGAGTATCATTAACATCAGCCGCACCACCGTTATCTCTGTAGAATATTGTGTGAACACCATCATTAAGTATCTCAGCTTTAGTAAGGGTAACAGCCGATGAAGCAGCCGTAACAGCCGCAGCCGCAGGTACACTTGATATTTCGTAAGCACCTTCAAGTACAGGAAGGTTGCCATCAACAAGGGTAACGCCTTCTATGTTTACTTCGCCACTGCCGCCTTTTGTTTTCTTCGCCATCTGTACTTCTACTGTACCACCGGCAACAACTGTAACGGTTCCGGTAACATCGTAAGAATCGTAACTCTCAATCTCTGCATCTACAGTCTCAACATCTACTTTACCGCATTCTGCCGCAGTAACCGCAGGAGTTGTAACGGTAATTGATTCACCGATAACAGGTACACCGTCAAGGTACTTGTAGAAATTAATGGTGAATGTCTGACCACCGGCAAGATTCTGTGTCTTTGGAAAGAACCACATCTCCATTACTGAACAGGCATTGACTTTACGTTTAGTCTGAACAAGAAGCCCACTTGTAGAAGCCACAAGAATACTATCTATTTCAGAAGTTATCTTTGAAGCTATTACATCAACTCCACCCATACCGTCTTTTCTGCTTTCGTCTTTTGATCTCAGCTCTTGTAAATTCGTTCTCATGGTATCAACTCCATCTAAGGTTCAATTAATATTACTGTAAATACTATACCGGGTCAAGTACCCCACCTGATATTACACTTGCTATTGGTAATTCAAGTGTCTTCTTTTCGTATCTTATTCTTGCTGCTGTAATGATCGCTGTATTAACAGGTGTGCCGGTAAAACCTGTGCCATCTTCGCTAAGACACGCAAGGAATATAGCCATTGCCGTTGGTTTAGTATTAGTAGTAGGGCCTGTTATCTCAAATGTGTACCATTGGTAAATATCAACGGCATCTGTATTCCAGCTAACAACCTTTTCAACAGGTGTCAAAGCATCTCTTACTGCATCGCCAGCTTTAACAGAATACGGGAAAGCCTTGATCTGTGTTTCCCAGTCAGCAGTAGAAGAGTCTGTCAATTTAAGCTGAACATCAAGATAAATAGCATCATCACTGATGTAATTTTCATTGAGTGTGAACTGTATAACAGCTGCAACAAAAGTATCTAAGTCCGGGCTTGCATCATTCTCTACTGAGCCTATCTTTAAATCACCAAATGCCACCCTGTCAAATCCTGTAGCACCAGCTATAGTAGCATCAGACCTGAAATCAGGGACTAAAGTTATTAGGTCAGCAGTAGCCGGATAACTGTCTGTGAAGTTAGTGGTAGATCTAGAAATGAACGAAATATTATTAACGCTTATGTCTTCCTTCTCATACATGATAGGATCGCCACTTATAAGATCTACTGAGTCTGTAATCGTAAGAGATTGCAGAAGAGTCTTGAGAGCTGAAGATGAAGGAAGCTTAGTCGCAAGTCCAGTAAACGCTGTTTCGCTATCCACGTTGAGCGTGATCGTTCCTGTAGCAGAAGAAATAGTAAGGAATGTTCCACCTGCAAGCTTATCTTCGAGATACCCATGTGTGTCTGCAACGTCTGTCTTTACTTTACCATCATCTACGATAGTAATGTTTTCATTTGCTCCAGGGTTATTCTTGGTAATCGTCAGACCTGCACCTGCAAGAACTTTATCGAAAACATACCCAAAGGTACTGTCAGCATTGGAGATTTTTACCGTACCAGTTTCAAGGTCGCCCAGAAGAGCACTTGCATCTATCTCTATTCTTACGTTCTTGCCTGTATCGTCAGAACTATCAAGCTCGACAAGGGTAATGTAAGTTGAACCCTTCAGTTTTTCAAGTAAGTATCCGCTGACTGCATCAGCTTCTTTCGTTTTAATCCGGTGTATTTTCTCAGTCATTTTGCTAACCTCTTTATTGTTTCGTTAAGATCTTCATCCATAAGCCCAACTTCTTTAAATGTCTGTGTAACTCCAAGCATTTTCCTAAAAATCATTTCACCTTTAGCATATCTGGTCGCTCCGCTAAGCATAAAACTTGCACTGCCCTTACCACTATCGTTACCCATCATTGCCCCGACTTCATCAATTGCCTTCAGGATAGGGTACGAAATTATTCCAATTGCAGGAGAAAGTATTCCTGCCGGTGAAGCGGTTGTCTTTTCAACAAAAGCTGCATAGGAAAGTCCGGGAGCTCTTGCTTGCAAATAAGCTGGCATTTCAGAAGCCCACGAAGCCGCATAACCTGTCATTCCCTTTTTATTCATATAAGGTTTAAGACCTTTCTGGTATTCACTATCACTACCCATTGCGTGACTTGCTGCTGCGAATGTTACAAGTCCACCCACAATAAGTTTTTGTAGTGGTTCTTTATCTCCTCCTTTCCAAGCTATCAATGCTCCCTTAGACATTTCATGAAAATACATCGGCCATGAAGTAAAGGTCATTGCTACACCAAGGATAGGATCTTTTTGTTTCATGTATCCTTTGAGTAATGACTGTCCACTGGAAGAGTAATTGAATATATTCTGATTCATTGATCTGGTTGCATATCTGTAAAGGAACTCTTTAGAAGAACGCAGAATATCATTCTGATCTAATGCTCCCATAATATGGTCAAAATCATTTCCACCATTAAATGTTTTCATGTGAAGTTCTTTTAGAAGAGCACCGTAAGCATCGCTATGATTCATTCCACCTTTTAAGTTCTTTGAATATTTCTTTAATACTGACTCACCGTGCCAATAAGCTGAAGTTATTGCAGCCCTTCTTGAAATCTGATCTGAACAGGCAAAAGGAAATGTAAGTATTTCACCAAGGACATTAAACGCCTTTGCGATTTTACCAATAGCACCATCACCGGTAGCTTTCATAATTGATTTATAATCTTCATCAACCATAGTCGAAAGACCCGGATTATTCTTCTGATATTTATAGAGAACTTCTGCAAGGCCTGCATTCTTTCCAGTTATCATAGCTCTATCAAGTTGACCGCTTGCCATAAGATCAAAAGCTTCTCTAATTCTTGTTGGATGAAGAACAACCTGTCTACCAAAATCAGTAAGAGCTTTTGCTGTAGCTGTTATTGTTCTGACATATCCATGCCTGTAGGAAGCTGTAAACACTGCCTGAATAGAATTAGACGGTATCATCTTGTTTCCAGTAAGTGCTACCGGAATCGCCGCCCTTGAATAGCCAAGTAGCAGCTTAGAGAGCCAGTTGCTTTCTTGTGCATTTGCAGGATTGAAGTTTATGTTCCACTGGTTTTCGAGTGCTCTTACATATAGTTGTTCTCCGGACATTGATCTTTCGTTTACTTTCCCAAGAGGCATAGCGGAAAGAAACTTTGACTGCTGGAGTATTCTTGTTCCTTCACGTTTTATAGAGAGATCCATTAACCCCCTCATGTACTTATCAAGCTCTTCATGTGCCGGAAGTCTGTTAGCATCAATGGTAAGTTCCTGAGAGTTAGTTCTGGTGTGCTCCATAAACTTTAACTGAGTACCGTAATCCTTTCTTCCAACAGCATCTCTATAAGCCTTGCTGTCTTCTGGTTTACTTTTAAGATAACCTTCAAGCCATTCTTCTGTACCGACTCTTGGTGTATAGTTTGGGCCGGTATCACCTATTCCATTAATGACCACATCTTCGCCAGCAGCATTCTTAACTGTTCTCATGCCGAAGTTTTCCTGTGCTCGATTAATTCCTACTCCATCAAAATCACGGATACTCTTAGGAAGACCGAAAGCGGCTTCATCATAATGTTGCTGGTCAACCTCTGCATAGAATCTTAGTGTTTCACGAAGCATAGAAGCTTTCTTATTTGCATACTTAAGATCATCATACCCAAGCTTGATACCGTGTGTCTTAAAAACAGCTTCTACTGTTTCAGGGTTGACTTTAATAGGATCTCTCATAGCACTGTCACTAAACAACACGGCCTTACTATAAACCCTGCCGTCCATATAAGCTCTTATGGCTGCTTCCTTTTCAACACCCATCCTTTCATCTATAAGTTTAAAATCATGGTTAAGCTGAGTTAACTTGGATTTCATAACCGGAGCGTTTCTATCGAGATCACCAAAACGCTTAAATGATTTTGCTAAAAGAACATGTCCTTTATCGTTGGCGTATCTTATTGCATCTCCAAGTTTATATCCGACACTGGTAAACAGCCCTTCTATCTTTCCAAGCCCTGTGATGTCAATTTTAACGCCAGCCTGATCCATTGCCTCGGCTATTGTGTTTTGTGCACTGGTAGCCATCTCAGCGAACTTAGTGCCCTTTTGTTTCCAATTAAGTGTAGGGTCGTTGAATATCTTTTCAATTTCTACTTCTCCAAGCTTTCTTTCATAACAAAGGTCTCTTGAACCTACGGCAAAATCCTTATATGCTTTATCTTCAGCAGCAGCCGTTATCTTGCTTTTTATACCTGCGAAATTATGTTGTCTAAGTTCGGCTTCCATCATGTCAGGATCAAGTCCAAATATTGAAGCTTTCTGTTTGAATCGAGTAACTGCTTCTTCGGGGAAAGAAATATCTGTCATTTTACTTTCCCTAATTTTGCTGTCAGTAGTGGCGATCATTTCTTCCAGCAGAGATTTTTCTTTTAGTGTCTGCTCGTCAGTTCCAGTAAGAAAGCTTAACTGCTTTTTAAGACCTGCTCTTTTTGCATAGTTAGTATCTTTAGGAAGATTCTCCTTTATCTTTATGCCTTCCAATTCGCTTGCAACCTGCTGAACACCTTTAGCCTTTTGACCATATTTAGTTGCAAGACCAAACTCAGGATTATTAAGGGCGTGTTCTTTTATAAATCTCTGAGCATCATCGGCATATATTCCTTTATTAGTTTCAGTTAAAGCTCTGGCAGTAATATCAGCTGATTTAACATTTGCTAAAACATCTTTTGATGCTCTATCAGTTGATTCCCTCGTTGCCCTCAACCAGTTCTGTAGTCCCTTCATGAACGACTTCGCCATTGCTTTCGACATTCATAGCCTCCAAATCATTATCGTCTATTTCGTTTATTGATTCTTCATACGCAGGAAGAATATAATTTGTGAATATATTCGCTGCTTCTCCGTTACCTACTGATATTTTATCAAGTTCCTCTGCAAGTTCCGGATCACTCTCTCTGACATTCATTGTCACCTTTCCCAGAAGTTTGTTGATGTTATCATGTATACCAGGCATACTTTTACCAAACAGTTCAGTAATCATATTGTCGGAGATCTCCTTTGATAACGATGCTACTGTCTCTTCATCTGGAAGTTTCGGTTTATAACCATTCATATAACTCATATCTTGCCTCCGAGAACTTTACTGAACGCCTGTCTTATTTCAAAGTTTCCTACCTGCTTATTCTTTCCTCCAGCCAACTCAAAAGCCTGTGCTGACAGATCTGATATTTCCTGCTTATTGAGTCCCATACTTTCCATAAGTCTGTAGTTCTCTCTAACAACATCTCCTGCCGCTTTACTCATATTGATTTCACCAGTATTCGGAAGTGTTGATCTCTGCATTAATGAACTCATTTTCCATCCTTCAGGGTTAACATCAAGTCTCTGCTTGTAATTACTTCCGACATCTCTTATAGAATCTCTCCAGAAATGTAAATTTTTCTGATTGAAGTATTCTTTCTGGGTAGCATCTTCAAAGCTTTTATACGAAGGATGGTTGGTCATCATGATTCTATCTCTTGCTGCCAAAGCACTTGCTAAAGCAACAGCTTCTTCTTTTCTTAGAATTTTAGCAGTATTATCAAACGCTCCTTTTTCATAGTAAGATCTTAACTCATTCCTTTTATCGGCATTACTATATTCTATCTGAAGAGGATTGAAAGTATCATTGGCTTCTTTCTGTAATCCCCTGCCTGATAGCTTATGAGCTATACCGCTGAGTAAGAACCCTCCACCAAACATCATAGCAGTTGTCATTGGGTCAGTCTCATACTCTTCACCTGTAGCAACACTCGCAAGATCATTACGCATCTTATACCAAAGAGCGTTCTCAGCACCATTACCAAGAGCGTTAATCATACCTGAGTTCTCAAAAGCTGAAACAAGTTTCGGAGCTGCTAATCTTGCAAACGCAGGGATAGCTTTAAGTGTGAATGCACCTGCAGCACCAGAAGCAAGACCGTTAAGTGTTGCTAGTCCAGCTGATTCCCATACTTCTTTACCGTTACCAAGCCTTGCACCCATATCTTCAAGACCATCAACGAAAGTGAAGTCAGTTATAAGAGCTGAACTTACCCTCGACCAACTTGCAGTATTCGCTATGCTCTGAGTAGCTGCTTTTGTTAGGCCTAGCTTTGAACTTATTCCTGCAAGTTTTATAGCATCAGCTGATTTGAAGGCCGTGCTACCACCAAATGCAGCTATGGTTGCTGACATTCTTACAATGTTTCCCGCAAAATCTCCAAACCCATACCAGCCATTTTCCTGAAGAGTATCGTCCCAATCTTTATAAAGAGATTCATGTGCTCCTCTAGCGAAGTAACTTGGACCTATTCCAGCACCACCAAGAAAACTCATAAATGCTGAGTCATGATCCTCTGCTATTGTCTGTACATTACCAACAAAGTCATTCCAGAACTCTTTTGGTGAACCGCTCATGTGCACTTGCTTTGCAGTTTCATATATCTCAACACCTAAGTTTGAAAGCATGAAGCCAAGTCCGGGCATTCCTGCACCTGCACCTGCTGTTGTTCCTATAAGCTTCATTATTGCATACGTTCCTGAATTAGCTTCTATCCCTGCTGCTACACCCTGTGCAATATCTTTGTTAGTTACCGGCATATAATCATAATTTGAAAATAAACCTTTGCTGACAAGGTTAAGAAGTGATCGGGTATCATGCTCAACAGGAATGTTTTCCCTCTCCCTACCTTCACTATCAACAATGCTGAATTCATCAACATCATCTATAGAGTAGGTTTCCCCTGTCTTGGTGTTATACATCATTATTTTTTACCTGTGAATACGCCAGTATCTGTAGCTTTTAAGTTTTCATTAGCCATGTTGTCAACTTGCTGTATCTTAAACTCAACCGCATTGGCTGCTGAGTCAAGCATTCCTTTTAACTGACCGGCAACAAATATTGATTCATCGCCTGACCTTTTCTTAAAATGCCTCATTAATTCTCCGCCTGTTTCCCATTCATATCCTTTTGGTGATAGTGTCATTTTTTTAGTAGTGAGATCTTTTATAGTCGCATCGGTAAGATCATTGAGTGTCCCAAAAAGCGTTGCAGCTACCACAATGTTATTCATCGCTATGCCCTTTTGCTTTTTTGTCAGACCTTTCATATCGTTAATCCTACTATATACCTGTGAGCCTCTAGTCTTACCTGCCGCTCTATTTCTAGCATTTAGTGGAGTGTTACCTTTTTTAGCATTGAACTTATCCAAGTCGTATAGATATCCCAAAGTTGAATCGAGGTTATCTATACCTGAAACTTGTATTGCGGCTGAGTATTTTGTTATCTTTTTATAAGGAATAAGCCGACCTTCTTGAGCCATCTTTTTTTCAAGTGCCCCAAGCTTCATTGCCGCCCTTGTGTTTCTACCAACTTCCTGAACGTTTTGCATTTCTAAGTTTGCGTTGAATCTCTTTAAAGCAACTGTTTGTGTATCAATATTCTGGTTTCTAGCGTTGACCTGTGCATCAACAAACATCGTAATCTCATCACGGTACTTCTCGTACTGCTGCTGCATATCCATTGCTTTAAACGCATTGGCAACTTCCATACCTTTTGCCTGAAACATATTGGTGTTGTAAGCTCTTTCATCTGCTGCTGATCTGTTGTCGAAATCAATCATAGCTGCCATTACATCACGTCCATGCTGTATTTCAAGTTGCTGATTCAGTAATCTAATTTTATCAACTTTTTCTCTATGTTGAGCAACATCCATTGTCATCATGGCTGCCACCTTATCCGCTGTTCTTTGTCCCGGACCTTCTACTTGGCTTTTAGCAATTAGTGAAGTCCCCCCTGCTGACATTGCAACTATGTTCTGCATAATATCGCCAACCATAGCTGTTACTGTTTCTGCAAGGTAAGCTGCATCATCATCCGGTATCTCAGGCATCTCCATTTCAGGAGCACCGTCTGCCTGTAGCTGGTCAAGTCCTGACCGTCTGGTATCTGGTTTGTCTCCAACCATTTCAGAAGCCCTGTCACTTATCTTAGCCATATCCAAATTGCCTTTGCCTGTCCAGTAATTACTCTTGACACTAGCCCATACATCACTTTGAAGTTGTCTTTGAGCTTTAAACTTCTTGGACATTATTTTCATCTGAAGTGTCGAAAATTCGTGGCCTATACCATTCACCCAGCTAGAACCAAAGGACTTAACATCATTTGCATTATCCATACCGCTAAGTCGGTTGTCTACAAACCCTACCACTTCTTTTTTCGTTCTGTCTTTTAATTCTTTCAGATCATCCTTTTCCATTTCTTCTGTTTCGTCTGGTGGCTGTTCATCTGGCACTCTAGGTCTTCTTCCCGCAGGTCCACGAAGAACAGTGTAAGGAAAACCCTCCTTTTTATGTTTGGCAGCTTGCTTTTCAACGGCCTCTTTCTTTTTAGCTGCCGCATCCTCTTTCTCTCTTTTTTCTTTTGCTATGCGTTCTTCATTTTTCTCTGTATTTGATTTAAGTGCCTGTTCTCTGTCAAACTGTTCTTGTTCTGCTTTCGTAACAGTCATTCTATTCTCCTAAAATTCGTATGGATTATATATCAGATTCGCATCTAGTTCTAGAAGCCCATAATTAAACAAAGATCCACCTGTGAGCGAAGGAAGCCCAGTTTTAATAGTAAGGTCTCCATTCGCAGCTTGTAGGGTTGGCGTTGATAAATCTGAAACACCCCTTAGTATTTGTGGTGTTTCAAGTGTTTGATTAAATCCTAACCCTAGATTTCCTTCAGGATTATAATTTGAATTATCCACATTTATATCACCTACATTTACTCCATCGTCCATCTTAGCATACTTAACACCAGCACCAATAAGACTTGCTGTTGAAGCAATACCTTTAGAAATATTTTCTACTATTTTTGTTTTCCTTGCTATCTCTGCTTCCTTAAATACTGTTTCCTGTGCAAGAATATCTGCTTCTGTTTTAGCGAGTCTACTTGCACCTTCCATGGCAAGTCCTGCATTTCTTATAGACATCTCGGCATCAAGATCTTGTAGTCCCTGTGCTGTCTTTCTGGTATAAGAACCAACTTCTGACAAAGCGAGTTTAGCGTATGACTGATTCCTGAAAGCATCCCCAAAAACACTTTGGGACTCGACTTTATTAACAAGCCCCTCTGCCTGTGTGGCGAAAACATCATTCTGCATTAATGATCTATTGTACTGTCCTGCTGAAAGACCGCCCTGTCCTGCGAGGTCTGCCGTTTTCATTGCCAATATATCGGATGCCAATCTTTGCCCAGACAGCCCTTTCTCCTGCTTTTTCCTCTGTGCTTCTGCTTCATTAGAAGCTTTAACCGACATTCCTATATTGACTGCTGTTCCTGCTACTGCGGCCACTCCTGCGATTACTGCTCCTATAGCCATTGCTATTCTCCTTCTTCTATTTTATCTAATTCGTCAATATATCTTTGGAGATAACTCACATCTTTACCTGCATATTGTTCAAGCATTATATCTGTTTCAAAACGTTGGTCGCTATATATCGTTAAAATATCAAAGCATTCGCCAAGTGCTACATTTTTTATTATAATTTGACCTGTAGTTAAAGACATAAGCGTAGGATCAAGTTCGTTTATAAGTTGAAAGCTTTTGGTTATCAATGATCTTAGTTTTGCAGGAGTTATTTCAGAACCTTTTCTTATTTCCATACCTATCTCCACAAAATAGCTATCACATCGGTGGACAACCTATATTCTACTGGTATTGCTATTTGCATTTGAACATCTATTGCGGATGCTCGCTTGAACACTTTGAGGTGAGCGGGACTCCCGCCGCCAGCATGAGCTAAACATATTCGTTCTCTCCATAAACGAGGCTCATAATTATCAACACCTGCGGGGACAGTGTTCTCAAGAAATATCGCTGGGAAAACAACGCTGTTCCTACCATCAAATAGCTCCGGTAATGGCAGTGTTACACTAAAGGTGTAATAGCCTCTTGACTCTGGAGTTCCGTTAATCGGGACTTCAATATGCGTGATCTCTCTTACTACATGGAATCTTGTCTTGTTCTTTGCTTTAAGATCATCAATAAGATCTTTGACTTTGTGCATTTCAATGCCATTAAAATTGGAATCGCTATCCCAAGAACATTCTTTCAAAACCTTTACATAACTTTCAGCCGAATTAACAAGATCAGCATTAAAAAACTTAATGTTCTCAGGAGATATTCTTTTAACTAAATCGTTAAGCTCTAAAAGTTTTCCGTGTATCTTTTTGTTGTAAGCATTTGCATCAATTTTTCTCATGGTATTTTCCTAAATAAAAAAGATGGTATAATGCGAAAAAGTAACTCTTCCGCTTTATCCTCAACTCTTACGGAGGCTGAAATACTTGCTATGTTTTTCTCTAAGCTGTAGGCGGGTTCTGATACCTCAGTTAACGACCTGTTACTGCCAATATCAAAACATAACTCGTTGACAAAAGTGTCAGGATCTAAAGCAGAACCTTTATACGGATAACCAACACACTCTTCCATAAAATCTTCAAGAGAAAACCACATGCCCTCAAGTGTTAATCGATAATAGTCATGCACCCAAAGACCATCTGTTCTGTTTATTTTTGTTCTGACATCAAGAGTCAAATCTTTCACTTTGTCATATAATTCACGGTATGTAACAGGAACATAGTTTGGCGGAAACTCTACTTCTACTATTTTATGATTCCAAGTGTTCTGGTTTATTTCGTTTGGAGCATAAGCAATCAACAACTCTTTGTCGCCCACGCTATTTACAATAGCAAATTTAGGGTTAGCCTCATGTAAACTCACGGATCTTTCATAGACAGTTTTAACAGCACTGTCGGGATGGTCTACCGTAATACCAAAAAACTTCATACAGTTATTAACAGGTCTGGTTTCTGCTGGAAGATCTCTGATAATTGATGTGGGTATCGGTATCGGGTTAGTATCATTCTGATACGCTAAAAGATTATCTTCGTCTATCATACCTCTAAGAAGAGCTTCTATCTCTGCAATCTTATTTTCTATCTGTGCCTGTGTAACTTCTGTATCGTCAAAAAGGGCTTCGTCTTGATCGAGATAACTAATTTTAGGCATCTGTATCTCCTGTCACTTCAGCGTAAAGCATTTCAGTAAGAAGGTTAATGTCATGGATCTCAATATCATCGTATCCGTTATTTACGAAGTCTGCATAAATTTTATACCTGACTGCTTCCGAAGCTCTTGACTGTGGTGAAAGCTTAACGGATTTTATAAAACGTTTGCCGGTAAATCTTACAACATCATTCTCAAAACTTCCTGTAAGATCAGTGTTTCCAAGTTTAATTCTGCTGGAAGCACCATTAAACACCACGTTTGTTGCAGAAGACCAAGTAAGCTTTAACCCTGCCACTGATACCGTTGCATTGATATAAACGTCTATAGGGCGATCTGTAACGGCTAAATCAGCAAAAACTATATCATCTGTCTCAACATAAGCTAAGAAGCTTTCAGATATATTCTGAAAAGGCGTTTGAGTCATTAAAGTCGAATATCTTTGTCTATCTTTAAGTTCTGTTATAAGTCCATTGTACTCTATAAAGCTTGCCGTATCTCTATCGTAAACAAAATCGCCTCCATCTTTAGCTTTTTCAAATAAGGTTATCGTTTTTACTGAAGAAGCACCTTTTCTGTAAAAATCTCTATAGCAATCATCGTGGATAACTAAGTAAGTATTCTTAACATCAAAGTCAAGAAACAGAAGATGTGTTGCTGGTGTTGGTATCACCAATACATTTCTCCTTTCATTAAAAGTGTGTTCATACCACTACCGTCTCAATAGAAATAACTCCGGGGAGTGCTTTCATATCATCACGCACAAAAATAACAACATCCCCTTCTCTAAGACCAGACAATGTTTTTCTTACAGCATCCGGAGATTCCCAATCGAGCCTTGCTCTCATACCGTTAGGACAAACAAGATCACCGGTTATAGTTATTGCCGGTACTGTCCATCTTGCTGACATGTTTCTGCCGAAGCTGATAGTTTCAGAACTCATAACTTATCCTCAAGTAATATTGGAATCAGGAGCATCAAAACTTTTCTCCCTATCAATTCCAGTTTCAAATATCACCCCAAGTTTACCATTGGAAACAAATAGCCTTTGTATCTTTTCTGCGTTTTCTCCGTAAACATACTGACCACACCAAATACTCTTTTTGGTATCATAAAGCCAAACTGTATATTCATCTGCCAAGTAAATTATATCGCCGATACTTACTGATTTAAGTTTTCCTTCAAAGTTTGCCTCTTCAATTTGAGTATTGATCTGTACTAATGCAGGATACCAACTGCCGCTATCAGTTACTTTTCTGTAAGCAATATAAATTTTCTGATCCTCAACAACCATAACACCACCGGAACAAGCTGACATGAACTGCGGGATAATTCTTTCGCCATCAACAACTCTCTTGATACCACTTCCTCTTTCAACGAGAAAGAGTCCGTTCTTTGTAGAAGCAATTATTCCGGAACCAAAAGCCTGAACATCATAAATAGCTGAATGAAGTTCAACTTCATCTATCATCATAAAATTATTTACATCACCAACCCATATCTTATTATCTTCAACGCTATAAACGTTGGAACCTGTAATAACAATATGCTGTGGATTTCTCATAGCTCTTCTGATAAGTGGAAGTGGCATAGGTATTCTTCTCAGTCCTGTGTAGTCAAGTGTCATAAGCGGAGGGCATATCACTCTCAAATAGTCAGTTAAATTAAAATACCCAAACCCGATATCACGTTGAGATGTCCCCATAACAAAAGAGTCATTCCATAAAGCAAACCTGTGGCTTGTTTTCATAACGTCAGAAATACTGTCAAGGTCTTCTGACGATAGAATAACATCAGTGTCTTCGGCTATACCATTATATACAGCGATCTGCCTGTTGGGATCTATATTTGTTGGCGAAAGATCTTCAGCTACACCGTTATATTCCCAACAATCGTATCCTGTGTTTTTCCAAAATGTCCACAGCTTAGCAAACAACGTGCTTTTTGATTCTACAGCTCTCAACATTGATTTTTCCCAGTAGACCAACGCTGGGTCTGGAACAGATAAAACACTATGTTTTGTCTCAAGAAGTTCGCCTATAAAACATATCGTGTGTACTCCGTTGCTTATCGTTACCTGTTTTTGAGAATAGATATCACCATCAAATACATCGGAAAGCCTAACATATCCTTTGCTGTAGCCATCTTTAGCAAAAACAAAGTTAATTACAGTGGAGTCAAATTCAACTTGTTTATCTTCAAATGTTACTGCTGTGGTGTAATTCAGAAAATCATCTTCATCCGTTAAAACTTTAATTAAGCCCGGAACAAGCGGCAACGCTGTAAAGTAAGACGGAACAAATATTCTACTCCGCAAAACCCTATTTGCTGTCACAAATTTATCAGTTGAAATGTCAACGGCATCAAGCTTAATAGCGTTGTAATTGTAACTATTGATAGTATATTTTACAGGAACAGAATCTATAAGTCCGGTTCTCATGCAAGTAGAAAGATATACTCCCTCTGGAATCTCAGTCTTTACTGTACCCACAATGTGATAGCCACTTTTAACTGCCAACATATAGCTGGAAGCTCCTTGATTTACAGAACATGGTAATGCAGGCTCCCACTTATCGCTGGGAGTAAGCGAAGCTTCAACCCAACCGGTGCTTGTTGACTCAAAGATTTTTGTATAGTTTTGTTTTACACTGCCATATCTTATTACCCGCTCCAATGTAACTTCCTTGTTTTTTGGATTATACGGAACTACTGGGAAATAGCTGGCAACAACGTGCCTATATCCTTCCATGTTAATAGGATCTGAAAGTTCTGAAATAACCCCGAGTTCATTCACGTATGCGAATCTTGTGCCTCCGGTTATCCTGTAAGAGTTTCTGATATATTCATCGCCGATAAACATCTTGTTATCAAAAACCTTGTTCGTTGCTTCTTTAATGTCAAGCCAAATTCTGCCTGTAATAAGGTCTATATCTCTTGCATCTTCTATCGAAGATTCTTGATCCACTACATCTGCATCAGTAGTTATCCTGATACTTCCAACTTTCATTATCCGGAATATTTCAGCATAATCGTTTATGATGATAATTGAGAAATCATCTTCGCCTACAAAAAACTTGTTTCCCTTAGTAAAAGAAAAATGGTTATCATAAAAACGAACGCTATCACTATCTCTATGAGCATACTTCTTAAAAGGACTTGTATCACATATCTTAAAATCTGTCTCAGGCCATTTATCTAACCATCCCCAGAGTTCTCTTTTATAATTCAAGCCAAGTGTAAGTGTCATATTACTGAGTTTAAATGAATCTACGAAATAGAACTGCTGATCTTCCATGCTATTGAGGACTCTTGTGCCGTCTCTTACAGTAAGTGTCTCACCATTCTTAATCTCAAAGTTATGAAGAGCACTGACGAAGCCAGGAGCTATCTCAAGAGATCGTCTGACTATACCTTTGTTGAGTGGAATTTTGTTCTGGATAGTTTTGATTATCTGTCTGGTGGATTCCGAAACAACTTTTTTCGCCATTAATTGCCTAGCCTAGACCCTGAAGGTCTTAATCGTGTGACTTTCTTGATCGATTCAGTTTCTTTATAAAAAGCTCTCTTGCGTTCAATATACTCTGCCTGAGTGTTATTAGACCAGCCCTTGCCCTTGCTTCCCAGAACTGTTCTTATTATCTCAAGACGGAGGAGTCTCAAGTGATGTTTCGGGAAAACAAGGACATCTGATTCCCCCGAAACTTCCGGTGGGATTTTCGCAACACGAAGAAGGAGCTCGTCACCCTGTTGCCACGGAGTAACGGAATAGAGTGACTTGTCCCCGACTACTCTGATCGGAGAATTCATGTTGCTACAGTCGGCTGATATTCTCCAGTCATTTATGAGCGTATCATAATAACCGAGAATTTTATGGAAAATTGCAGGAAGTTTAAATATGCTGGTCTCGCCACTGAACTTGTGAAGATACTCTTCTTTGAACATGGCCGGGTTGTCACTTACCATCTGAGCCATCTTCTCGTTAATGTAGAACGGAAGATCTTCAGAATTGATATACTGATAGCCGGTATCTGAATCACCTGACTCAATTATCTGATTAAGCTCTTTGGAAAGTATCGTGAAGAATTGAGATAGCTGCATATTTAAAACCCCTATCTAAAGAAACAGGGGAGCCGAAGCCCCCCTAAGAAAAACTAAGCGTGATTCAATTCTATCTCGTCACTTGAGATAACTGATCCATCAGCAAGTATGAAGTGAACAAAGAAGAAGTCGTTTCCGCTATCTTTGTTCAGAGTAACAGTAAGTGTTCCGTCAGACTTGGCAAAGGCAAGAAGACTTGCGTTCCCTGCATCTGAAATTGCTGCACCATTTGATGGTGAAAGCTGTTCGCCCTCGGTCGCCTTAACAACAAGCCCGTCAGAAGTGTCAAGATCGGTGTCAATAACAGCAGGTGTTCCCGCATCAGCTCCGGCTCCGTCACCATTAGTAACTTTAACAGCAACAACAGCATACGTTTCAACCGCAACAGGAGTGTCCGCACCATCTTTGATAGTAAGAACAACGTCTCTCGTTACGTCTGCTGCAGCACCACCAACAGCTATTGAAGAGCCTGAACGCTCAAGAGCAGCAGCACTTCCCTTGAGTTCTTCGTCAAGTATCTGAAGAGCAGGATAAACAGCTTCGTCTTTTGCACGAGCTGAGAAGTTAGTTGCTTTAAGATAGTTGGAAGTAGGGTCGGCTGCAAAACCTTCCTCAAGTGCACCAGAAAATTCCTCTGCATCAACCATAGTGTCAATCTCGCCCGCACTACCTGAAGTAGCCTTGAAGATCGTACTGGCTGTAGCATCATCATTGATGTATCCGGCAAGCACATCATCTGTAGTTGAAGTATCATCTATCTCAACGTGCAGAGTTTTGTTTGCTGTGCTCAGAGTTATTGTTCCTGCTGCCGCACCGGTATCTTCTGCCTGAAAAGTCCAATCGTTTCCGATAACCCCCGCCACCTTATGAGCGATGGTTATTTCTCCAATACTCGTAGCAAAGGTTTTTGTGAAAGAAGCAAATGAGCCAGTTTTAAATTCACTGTCAATCCCATCTGCCACATCTTTAAGGTCTTCGGTTGGATTGCCGCCTATTTTGCTTTTGATAAATCCAAAGTCAAATAATCTCATGGAACCCTCCCTGCTAACCTGTTATGCCGTAAGCAAGGTGGTTCTGCATATTGGTAACACCAAATGTAAGAGCAGCAAGGATGTGAGCTTCTTCAACTCTCCTATCCCTGATAGGATCGAGTGCTCTAACTTTAGGGATCATTGTACCGAATTTTGCATTGTCATGGTAATCAATACCCGCATTGTTAGGATCAAGACAAACAAGAACGTGTTCCTGTTTAGCAATAAGAGTATCGGTAACAGAATCAACCATAGACGGATGGTATTTCAACTTATCTGTCGTAACAAGTTTGATCTGTGTATCACCAACTTCGATTGTTCTCATTTTGTAACTCATTCTAGGAAATCTAACCATTTCAACATCAACGGTCTTATTCATAGCAAGAGCTTCACGCTCGATCATTCCACCGAACTTAGATGATGTGAAACCAATCATTGTTTCAGGAGCACCGGCAGGTCTGTCAGCAAGCATGTCATAAAGAGTCCAGTAGTTGAAAGTTGCACTTGATTCAACTTTAACCTGTGGTTTAGCTTCATCAGTGTTGAGTGTAGGATCAGAAAGATTAAGGAGTTTCCAGATACCTTTCATTTCGCCATAGTTGTATGTAGCTGTTGGAGCGAATCCACCACCATACCACAATGCAGTTTCTATCTTTGAATAGAAAGCAGGTTCAACAGCTCTTCTGAGGCCGTTAATGCTGTTGTCGTATTTAGTCTGCTGACTAAGTGCAACAAGGTCTTTACCGTAAGCACTATCAAACATCTGAATGTAATTCTCATACTGGTTAGTGGTAATATCATCTGACTCAGGAGCACCATCACTGAAGTTAGCAAGCTCTGTAATAAGAAAGTTAGCACCAGTTACAATACTTGTGCAAGCGGCTGCGGCTGCAACACCTGAAAGAGAAGATGAAACAAGACGACAAAGAAGATCTGAATCTTCTGTCGTAACTGTTTCAAGTCTAAAAAGAGCACTGAAAGTTACTGTAGCAGGTGTACTGGTAACTACAGAACCATTAATTCTGAAAGCAAGTCCTGCTCTCTGCTTAACATTGATGAGCGTAAGAGCTGCACTTATATCAAGCTGTGATGTGGTTGTTCCAACAGTCATAAGATTGATTACGCCAGTACCGCCACCGTTCGGAGTTATTGCTCCTGTAGTGATATAATCAGTCTTTACGCCAGTGACTTTATTGTAAAGGACTCTGTAATTCCCTTTTCCACCACTGCCTATTCCCTGTCCATCAGGTACGCCGGCTTTTGATCCGACCATTCCGATGTTGTTCATTACTGCGAATGATTTAGCTGAACTGTAAAGCATCTGCCAATCAAAGAAATTCTGTACGGCATCAACGATTTGATCCGCCGCAATAAGTACGCCAGTGTTATTCATAACGTTCTCCAATTAAAAGTTTATCTATCTCTGCTTACTCCGAACTTACTCTGGATGTCAGTGTTATCCACTTTGACAATCGGTGTTCTTGGAAGTAGGAAAAGAATATTAAGCTTTTCTGCATCGGTCAGTGCTGAGGAATTAACGGCTTCACGTGTAAGCTTTCCTTCCTGAAGATCTTTAAAAAAATCTGCTGAACCGAGAGCCGGAACTTTGTATCCTTCACCACTACTTGAACCACCACCAACAGCTCCGGGAGCTGCATCACTTCCTGTATCCTGTCCTGTATCACCTGCAGTATCACTTGCCGGCTTCTGTGAGAGGCCAACGGTCTTAAACGTTTCGAGTGTGTGTGTAAACATGGAAGGGGTATCGAGTATTTCGGGGTTTTCTTTTAACATTTCATCAATATTTTTATCATTGACTTTTACTTCAGCAAGTTTCGCCCAAACTTCTTCGCCGATAGAATCTTTGGTCGCCTTAAGAAACTCGTTTCTAGTCTTAGTCTTTTCTTCGATAACCTTGTTTGCGGCTGTCTTTGCCATAAGGTCGTCCAAGAACTTCTTTTGTTCCGGAGACTGTGAACTCTGGTTTGTAATTTCTTCTGCTTTAATTTCTTCTGGTGTCTTGACAGTCATTGTAATTCCTCCATTACACGGTTTAAAAACTCCTTCGGGTCGGTCATACTATAAGGGATACCCTTGCGTAATGTCAAGGATTTTTTAGAGTGCTTCCTAATAATGGACTCCATTTGTGCCTGAAAATCCAGAATAAAGGCTTCTCCTGTCATATCTTGCGAGCGTGTAAAAATCAGTTTACGCAACGGTTTGTTTAACTTCATCACGCCAAGGTTAAACTTATAAAACAGCATGAGTAAATCCTTTAGAATTTCTTGATTGCCTTTGTCCATTTATTGCTCCTGAAATTTTTCTTTATTATCTGTTATTAATTTTATCGAGGCCATAGCCGCCTCCGCCTGTTCTTCCGTAATAGCTCCTGCTTCGAGCAGCTTCATAACTGTAGAAGCCTGATCTTGTGCCGCAAACTCTTCATTGGTCATAAGGTATCTGTAAGGGTTGGCAAAGCCAACAGCATCATAGAGATCATAAAAAAGATTCTCAAGGTTTGCTCTGCTTGGATCAAGTTCAGCTATCTTAAGAGCTTCCTGAAGTTTGCCCTGTCTTACCATCTGGTCAGCAGGTAAATATGAACCATTAACAACACGCAGGTTCCTGTGATTCTTAAGGAACTCTTCTGGTATCCCTTTGTCTTTGAAATCAAAATCATCATATCTTGTGTAGAAAATAAGCAGTATATCCCATGTGACCGGATTATAAAAAGAGCTTTCTATCCTTTTGGCAATAGCTGAATCGGACCGGACCAGTGCATTACTAATCATATCAGCAGCATCTTTAACTCTGATCTGTTTATCTTGGATACCGAAGGAAAGATCTGTAGTTCCTGTAACATAAAACAGAGCTTCCTTGGCCTTGTCATACATAAACTGAGCACCATTGGTAACTTCGGGTATCTGGAACTTCATCATTGCATCCTGAATACTTCTGACTTCTTTACCTACACTATCGACCGTGTACATCTTTGTTCCATCTGCCGGGTCCATAGCGAGAGGGTCAACCAGACAGTTGCCTAACATGAATATCGGAGCGGTATTATTGAAAGCATTATTATCTGCAACCTGATTGAACGCATTTGACATTGCGGCTACAGGCCATTTAAGTTCTTCCCAAAGGGTTATGTAATCATCATAACAGAATCCAACATTGATCGGGATACGACTTGCATCACCATTACTTGAAGTTCCGGAGTCAACTATTACTGCATCATTTACAACTACATAAAACATTCCGTCATTGGTGTAATATTCTCTGACTGTTACAACCGCTGTCGGTGCTACAAGTCCATGAATATCATTACCTGAATTACTCTTAAGCTGATCTTCTGTCTGGCCAGTAGAGCCATTAACCTGTTTCTCATATTTAGGATACTTTGCCTTGAATGCACCATAAGTCATCTCGCTATTGGTAGTCACAATAATGTATCGTGCAGTATCACGATAACTGAGGGGGTCAGCATCCCAATCGAAGTAAGTTGTCATTGGATCATAAATACGGAAATCAATTGAGCCTTTATTATAGATCTCTTCTTTTGCTTTACGGCCATCTTTAAATTTCCATGCTTCACTCAGCATTTTCTCAAAAACTGTTTGCTGAACAAAGATACCATCCCGGACAAAGTTAGTAATAATTCGTGGGTTTTTCCCAGAAAGATTTTTTCTTGTGTAAGATTTCGCAAGTTCTTTCTCAAGAAGTCTGCTTACCTTGACATAATCCTTGGTGTTGGCAGCCCATTCATATCTCGGAGGAATAGCTGTCATATTCTCTATCATCTTCTTACAGATAGCTTTGAACATAGGTAACAGCATTTTGGAGCAAGTTCTGGTAACAGATTGTGTGCCTGAATCATTTCCCCTGTTATCTCTGTCCGCAGTAGATGTCTCATAAACAGTCAGCAGTGCCTCATTACTTGCAGCTCCTTTAATGTCTGCCGGTATTTTCCCATTATATGCTTGCCTTGCATACGCCATCTTTTTCTTGAAACCAAGAAAAGCTTCCTGAGAACATTTAAGATCATTCTTGTACTGTTCTAAAACTGTTGTGTATTCTTCATTCATTATGCAAGTCTCCCGAACATCCCAGGTGTTCTAAGTGAAATATTTTTAAAGCTGCGATTCCTATTATGTTTCATCTTCTTTCTTAATCTTGCTGCGTGAACATCTGTAAGCTTGTCAATGTCAGCGACCATCATTACTGCACAATCAACAAAATCCATTCCACCTACACCAAAGAACTGATCGATAAGTGTTCCAATAAATTTAACTCGGTCAAGGTCAGGATCATCTTTAATCTTAAGAACTACCAATTCTTTCATTTCACAGGTAAGAGAAAGAACCTTATTGGCTACATCAACCTTGCTTCCTAAAGATTTCTCATGCTTAAAGTGATCCAAATACCTGAGTTTATCACGCATAAGCCTGATTTGTTCCTCATATAGCCCTGTCTGGCCCTGTCCTTGAGCATCCTGAACAAAGAAATCTATGTCATTTTTTAGTGCTAAACTGATATTTACGTCCTTAATACCACCGGTATCCATACCAAATGTCTGCCAAGCATCGTAAATCATGTAACAATTATCTGTAACAACGCTATTGATTATGGAAAATCTTGACTTCTTATCACCTTCTTTCTTGCCTCTTTTAGAAAAAGACGGATCACATATCTGAGCAACGAGGTTACCTGCTTTAAGTTCGAGCAGTTCATCCATCGTAACTTCTATTACATTTCTTTCCCGACTGAATCCAATATCAAGCTGACCACCTTCAAATAGTCTTGGCTGCATCATCATCTGATTTGGGAACCACTCACCCTGCTGTATTTTCTGGTTAGCGAGTTCTGCATCCGTAAAATATCTACAGAGTCTAATCGTATCTCCGTCCCAATCCCATTCAGCCGGAACTTCAAATACTGTAGCAATAGGAAAGTCTTCTTTGATCTTGGTGTAAATTGAATTTTCCCACCACTCCGTACCGGTCATATACATTATGAACTCATGATCGTCTCTGTATTGCTTCATGGCGAATAGAGTTCTGACAAAACTCATAAGCTGGTCGGTATCTTTTGGTGTCCTACTGGTGATATTTGTAACAAGATCATCTGCGAATACACCCTCGAAATGGAGTCCGGTCCTATCTATCTGCGGAGAACCTATTGTGAATGTAGCTTCTTTACGGAACTCGCTATTTGTAAAACCGTCTTTATCTTCCGCTTCTGTTTCCTCGTTATATGTAACAACATTAATTTTTTCTCTGGTAAGCAAATTACCGCTTCTTCTTTTAAACATCGAGGGATCATCGGTGAAGAGATCAGGAAATATTAATCCGAGATATGGACTCAGCATCATTTCCTTGATACTGGTCAGAAGACCTTTTGCCATTTCCTTATCAGAACTAACGACAAGCCACTTATATGTAGGATGACTAACAACTTCCCACATTGAACGAAGTCCAATCCATTTAGTGGTCTTTCCAGTACCACGAGACATCATAATAAGTTCTATGGTTGCTCCTGGAACATATTTAAAGAAACCACCTTGACCTTCAGAGCATTTAAACTTTTCCGGAACATAACCGGTATTAAGAAAAGTGTCGAGAACTCTGTCAACAGGGAATACCCACTTTGGATCTGAAACCCACATGAAGAACTCAATACGATATTTTGTAAAGATATGCCGGAGGTAATTATACAATGTAAAATATTTATAACTGATACTGTCTTCTGCATCGCCCGGGTAATGCTTCTTATATTCTTCACAGACCTTCTCAAAAGCTTCCGGCTCAATTGCTTTTATGTGTTTTTGACCTGTTTCTTCGAGTCTATTTAGAAGTATATTGAGATCTTTCTGGGTTGGCTCCCAATCATTAGACCGTTTGCGGAGCTTTTCAGCTGCTTTCTTTACCATTTATGTATGTTTTCCCTGAGCAAATGCTAACCGGCCTTTAACTTTTGTGGAGCTTTTCTTGGAATCCCTTGTAAGAATCATTAATTCAAGGAGTGCTTCACTACTTCCACGGCCATCTTCCGGTAAAGCAAGTTCTATTAATCTGATAATAGCTTCGTCTTTAAGAATATTTGCTGAGATTATTTTCTTGAGAAGTGTTACTGACTGAGTGCCACTGATTGTTTTGGTTAGTCTGATCTCTGCTTTATCGTAAAGCTCTGCCTCTTCAGCAATAGGATCTATGTCAGGACTGCACCCACCTTCCGGTTCGCTATGCAAGTTGAAACTCCTTTATAAGTTTTAAGCCTTATGCCATCGAATACGAATGCTGTGCTCTCAGCTTCAAAATCATCATCCATTATCCCTATATTCATATCAGTGTATCCAACAGGCGTATCCATTTCATTTATGCCTGATCTATCAAAGATTACTCTAAACATTAGATTTCATCTCCTTCATCTATTAATCTTGCGTGTATAACCCTATCACCTTCTGTCTGCTGAATACCAATGTTAACACCAACAATAGGAACAGTAAGAAAACCTTTATCACCTGAGATCACATATTTAAAAGCAACAAGCGTATAGGCACTTGTGTCTCCTAAAAACACTGCCCCGAAATCAGTAGCGCTTATCAGCTCTATTGTTCCTTCTGCCACTTCTTCACCGGAAGCGTTATATAAATACACCGGTGCACCCCTTTCAGGGATACAATATTTAGACAGATCATAAATTGTGTGTGTGTCAGTTGGCGTAGGTTCAGATATACTCATAACATCAACTACCAGCACTTCAAAGTATTCACCCGGTTCAGGTATCCAGACCTCAAGCCTTCGGTCTTCTTCCTCTCTCCTTGAATTCGGAATTACTATCTGTTCATCATGGCTGAACGCAAGCTTAACAATTTCTACTTCTGCTGTTCTCTCTATGGAAGCAAGTTTTTCACCTGTTCTTGCATCAATTATCCGGAATGAACTTCTACTCATTTTGTTTGTCCTCTCATAAAAGCATTAAACTCCGCATCTTCATCTATTACACATCTGATTACTGCTGCTGCCATATTCCTGCTATTAGGTTCTTTACCCTTCTTTTTACAAAGACTCGTTATTGCTGAAATAAGGTGAAGTCCATAAGCACCACAGACAGGTATTCGGATAAACCCATATACTTTACCGTCAAATACTCCTGGTATTACTGGTTGTATCTGCTTATCAAGACGTTTCTTAATATTCTTTACTGTACTCTTTTTGAATAGTTTTGACTTGCCTTGAAGCCCCCAGACACTTGCTTCTAAACCCATTACAGTTCCTCCGCAATTTATCGGAAGTGTAAACTATGGATTGTATTTTGTCAAGGAATAGGGGTTTTACTTAGATTTCTTAGATTTCGATTCTTTTTTCTTTTCTACAGTTAGATACTTCTTGAAAAGTTCAGTGATCTTCGTATGATTCAGGAAGATATTAAACCCTATGTGGCCTGAGAACCGGCAGTATGCTTCATCCATAGCTCTGACATCTTCCATTGTGATAGCAGTATTCCTTGAATATCCTAGTTGGTGAGAATACGCATGACATAACTCATGAATAAGTGTATCAAGAATATCTTCTGCTTTAGCATCTTCCCGCCACAGAATGTTAATATTACAATCAAAAGGAAACTCATTAAACTTCAAGCATGATCCGTATTCTGTCTTGCCATTTTCACAAGTGCTGTTTGTATGACCAACAACACTGAGAGTAGTTTCAAGTCTTGGAAGCCCTCTTAGAAGTTCTTCTCCTATGTCACACATTATCAGTGTCTTCTTTACGAGAAATCGTTTACTCATTATCTGCCTCCACCATGTAGACTTAACCTTAATGCCACCTCAGGGAATACACAAAGCTGGATATGACTATATGTGTCAAACCAATAACAAGTGTAAGAGTAACCTCCATCATCTTCCTCAAAACTGATTACCGTCATGTCAAGTGATAACCGGCACTCAAGGTTTACGTTGTGGCCAATAGCAAATTTAGGTGGGGTGTCTTTTAACCGTTGAGCTTGTCTGGCTTCCATTGCTTTGGTGGCTGCTTCTTTTGTCTTGAATGACATTGTGAACTCCATAATAAAAAATAAATAAAACATAAGAGACAAGACAACACTACTCTAGAAAGAAATAAATAGCAAGTAATAGAGGTCTCATTATTTTTGGGGGGAATATTTAACTACCATAATCAATTTTTACGAGATTGCCTTTTAGAATCCCCCAATTGGACGGCTTGGAGTCAGATAGAATAAATTCACGCATATTATTGTTTTTGTATTTAGCCTCCAAATAATTACAGAAATTAAGGTGATTAATCCTGTTCGGGATCACATAAGCTCTTTTCATTATCAGGACAAAGCCAAAGATGTCAGCCCAGATTACAGGGCATAGACAATCATTTACACCCGAAAACAACTCTTCCTGCATGTTCGCCAGTAGCCCATGAAGAAATAGCCTCCAGGATAGAAACGTGGGGACTTTTACTACAAATGATTTAAAGACCAAGACCAAACGTGTAGCACCCCCGCATATCTTCACAGTATTAATCTCCATATCTGTTAATTAACTTTACACTATCCTATAAATTATCGCAAGCAAAAGTCCTAGCAGAAAAATGTTGATCAGGGAGACACGCTCATTATTTTTGGGAAAAATTTCTATGGGGAGGTCTAAACATCTGACGACTGCCGGGGCCGTTGGGTCATTTGCTTCTGGAGAATAGCCGAAAACAACCCAATTCTGTGAAACATCTTCAACTACTTCCAAGCCAGATGCGTAAGTGCCTGTAATCATTGATACTAGAGCTTCGCATAACGTTCATTATGTAAACCTAGCCTTATAACAGCCTGTTTTTACTATCAATCCTCAACTGGGTAATAATGTCTCGGTGTCCTGTTGGAGTATCCCGCCAAAATCACGTCGCTAGTTATACAAATACTAATACAATTCTCTTAAAGTTAAGAACTACTATTAATATAACTATCTTAAAGATACACAGTCTTAGGTATTGTCTTAGTTGTTAAGATAAGAACTACTATAAATAGTATTCTTCTTGTTAATACAGGAACAACTATTAATAGTATTACAGTTACTAATACAGAAAGAAGAACTATATTAATATATATAATACTTATAATACGCTCGCACGCGTGCGTACACGCGAGGCTTATCAGCTGATCTGCTTGTGACGTTTTTTGTCACATTCCGTGGACCGTTATTTGCTACAGGTGACAAAGTTTGTCACGTGTCTTTACCATTTTTGTAATTTGTCACAAATCGCACACATACTTTCTAATCATATCAAGCAGTTACAAGTTGGCATACTTATTGCAACTATAAAGGCGTTGACGTGTTTATTAATACTTTAGAAGGAAGGTAATTATGAATTATTCCAGAATGCTTGAACTTGCAAAGATGACCGAAGATCAGTTGTTGGATATCCTTATCAGCAACGCGACTAACAACGTCGGTATAGGTGAGAATTTATACATTCTTAGAAACTTAGTTTAATTTTAGAAGGGGTGATACTATGATTATTGATTTAATGCTAGACAGAAAGGACGGCACAAATTATGTACCAAAACAGTTTTATTATGACGTAATGAATTATGGCGAAATTGGAAATAAGATTTCCCGTGCTATGGACAGTGGAAAAGAACTGGACATCAAAACAGCTCTATCTAATTACATACTTGAAAACGGATACAGTCTGGACATTACAGACTATATTTTTTCAGTCGATTGGTTGGTTTAATTAATACTTTGAGGGGGGTTCGGTTATGTTGGTAGCTTTGGTTCACGATCATTTTGATAAAAATCATTTAGACAAAGTTGTAGCTGAAATGAAGAAACTTGGGACACCAAAAATAAAAGCTGTGTATGTTGAGTGTCACGACATGTATGTTGCTTTAGAAGGGTGTCATAGGCTTAGAGCTTGTGAAAAATTAGGCATCGTGCCTGAATTTGAGCTTTTAGAATATGATGATGTTTATGAGCTTAAAGGCGGACAAATAGGGATAGACAGCGACTGCAAAATATCTGATATTTTAGATGATTGTCATAAAAGTACGATGATAGTTTTTGATTAAGTACCCCCCCCCAGACCTGAGCAAGTCTAAAACTGCTCGTGTTTATTTTAATTTATTTTTTGGAGCTAAACAATGAACAACACAAAACCAATGGTTAAAATGCAAAGCGTTTGCGGTCAATGCTGTAAAACAAGCTGCCGCGGGTGCAGCAACTATCTCGGACGTGAACAAACAGTGAAACAAAGTATCTTAACTGATCTAATAGCAGTAATAGCTTTGTTTTCAGTATGTATATTAATATTTATTATTTAAGGGGAATTATTATGCGAAAGTGTGAAATTTGTGGAAAAGAAGTTTCAAGGATTAATCTTGTAAAGGTTGCGGAATTTGAAACTATGCAAATGTGTGATGATTGTATAGAAGACGAAGAAGTAGTTCAGATCATTGATGATGATGATGATATTATAGATGAAGCTTTAAGATCAATAAGGGGATTATTATGAAAGTAACAAAAAGAGACACACACGACGAGCTTGTCAAAGCTAACGACACAACCTATCTTTCACACTGGAATAAAGCAGTTAAAGAGGCTGAATTTCTGGAGGCACTCTCTAAAAAGGTTGAGGCTCACATTGTAGCCGATACAGATAGCTGGTTACACCAGACAGTTTATGTTAAGTATAAAAAGCACAGGTTTATTGTCTGGAATAGAAACCTAAAATTCTCATGCTATATCAGAATGGCACACGGAATTGACCACTGGAGACAAAAGTCAAGGGAAAGTTTCGAACCAATGAATGGCTATGCTTTCTATAAAATGACAGAAAAGAAGTTGCTTGCTAAACTTGACAGAGAGATTGAAGAAATTGAGCTAGCCGATAAACTGGAAAAAGAAGCAAAAAAAGCCAGCGATATTAAATTTGTAGAAGCGAGAAAGAAAGTTGATTATATTGCTAAATGCTTGAATCTCGCAACAGTTACAAGTAAGCGTTTTAATTCCTATGCTGTGGAGTGGGACAGTATCCTCAGTCCAATATCAAAACAATGCGAAGTAAGTATAGATCCTAGGAACTATCACGTTGATGACCGTGGACTTGATGCAACTTATAAACTGTTTAAAGCTATAAAGAGCTAACTAAACAACCTTCTTAAAGCCTATTCTTCGGAGTGGGCTTTATAGAGGGCGTGTTATTAATTTATTATGTGAGGGTATTATGAAGTATTTAGAGGCAATGAAGACATTAAAGAATTACAGAAAAAAGACATTTAGAAAAAGCATTATCGACCTAACCCACCCCCTCGATGAAGAACATAAAAAACAAAAGTATTTCTACCAAGGGGAGGATTTTATCATTATCAGCAACGACTTTGTAGATCATCTTTATCAGACTGAAAGCTATCTATGCTGGGAAAAACTTAATAATGTCGTTTGTGCTTGTGAATATGTTTTTAGCAAGGAGGATTGAACCAATGAAAAACCAACCAACATACATACAGTACAAGAGACAAGAAATTAAGGGGCTAGTCATAGAGCGTTATAATAATCTTTATGACCTGAAACGCAACCCGGTACTAGCAGTCCTACTTGGAGACAAGGGAACTATAAGCAAAGTAACCAAACAGAAATACGGTGTCGTCTACATTCCTTGGGCTGAGCTGGCACTTCATAAAAAGATAAAGATCATCAGAGGAAGGAAAGGAAACTACAAATACGAAATCTGGCGTAAAATCAGGGTTGAGGAATATATGGTGAATTATGAAATGAAGAAATATAACAGAGCGGGCGAAATCAAACAATTAGAAGGGGTGGCGGTATGA
>Ga0222636_1000120_pt1 | contig 45885 bp, 43 predicted proteins | sample AntAcemetagen141_FD_179811 | JGI IMG/M metagenome (GOLD analysis project Ga0222636, IMG submission 179811) | Saline water microbial communities from Ace Lake, Antarctica - #141 | ecosystem: Environmental > Aquatic > Non-marine Saline and Alkaline > Saline | place: Antarctica: Ace Lake...
AGTAGTGGAAAAAAGAGGGGGGGAGGTAGGGGGTTAAACTATTAAAATAATTAGTGGAGAGAAAAATGGATAATTTACGGTTTGTAATGGTTGGTCATGTGGACCACGGGAAATCTACTTTAATCGGGCGTCTTCTGTACGACACAGGCTCACTTCCCCCGGATAAACTGGAGGAGATAAAGATCGCGTCGGAAGAACAGGGGAAGGACGTGGAGTTTGCTTATGTGATGGACCATCTGGAGGAAGAGCGGAGCCGGAATATCACCATTGATACCGCTCAGACCTTCTTCATGACACCGGAGCGGGAATATGTGATTATCGACGCGCCGGGCCATAAAGAGTTCCTGAAAAACATGATAACCGGAGCCTCCCAGGCCGAGGCTGCGGTCCTGATTGTTGACGCCGCCGAAGGAGTCCGGGAGCAGACCCAGCGCCACGCATTCATGATAAATATGCTCGGTCTTGACCAGCTGATCGTGGTAGTAAACAAGATGGACTCAATTGATTTTTCTGAAGAAACATTTTTCAGCGTGAAGAAAGACCTGGAAGAATTTTTGCTGAAAGTCAATCTTCGACCCAACTATGTGATTCCAATCTCGGCCAAGAAGGGAGACAACGTCTCCAATCGCTCGGAGAATATGGACTGGTACGATGGAGTTACCTTTCTGGAGGCGCTCGCCTCATTTGTCAACCTGCCTTCGGCTCTCGACAAGCCGATGCGGTATCCGGTTCAGTTGATCCAGGAGATCCGGGGGGATAAGGTTGTAATGGGGAGAGTTGAAGCCGGTATACTGGAGAAGGGGAGAGAGATTATCATCCTGCCCGCCGGAAAAAAGGCATCGGTTGAGAATGTAATGGAATATGGGCAAGAGGGAAAGACCTCCGCCGAAGCAGGAGAGTCGACGGGTATTGTTCTTTCCGGGGCTGAAGTCCCTCCCGAGAGAGGTGATGTCATCGCCTATCCCGGAGAAGAACCGCCGGTGACCGACCGGTTTAAAGCTAGTATCTTCTGGATGTCCCCGGTGCCGTTCAAGATCGAGGAGGGTATCCTTCTGCGTATAGCTACCGGAGAAGTTCCCTGCCAAGTAGAGGAGATAACGGAACGGATTAATTCATCCACCCTCGAAGTATTGGAAGAGAAAGCTTCGGTACTCAATGATACCGAGGCCGGTGAAGTAATCATCCGCACTGCCCATCCCGTAGTAGTAGAGTCATTCTACAGGACCAAAGAACTGGGCCGCTTCGTCCTGGTAAGAGGTAATGACGTAGTCGCCGGCGGCATCATAGCTCATAAATTATCGTCTGAGACGATAATTTAGGTTAAAAACTGAACACTTAATGTTCAGCGTCATGGACAACATAGATAAGTACTGAATTTTCAGCGCTCATCTTTCCCCGATCCGCGAGATTAACGGTTTGAAAAAAAGTGTAGAGGTAGGGACATCTCACATAAATGTTCGATGTCTCCGGCCTCTACTATGTGCAACAGGAGCGGGGTTTTTGACCCCGCTCCTTAACGTCAGAGTCGTATTCTGTCAATCTTGTTATCCTGTCTAAATTGTTAAAAATTGGCTGAGGCGAAGTCAAAGGCGTAGTTTTGTTTTGCCATATAAAATGACAAAGGCCAAAAATAAATCATTTCATGTATTAGTAACCGGTGGTGCCGGATTCATCGGAAGCCATCTCTGCGAAGCCCTCCTTTCCCGCAATTACAGAGTGTGGTGTGTGGACAATCTATACCTGGGGAGAGAGGAATTCATCGAGCACCTTAAGAGTAATCCGCGATTTGACTTCCGCAATCTGGATCTTCTGGATAAACCCAAGTTGGAATCTTTATTTGGTGAGGTGGGATTTGATGCGGTTTTTCATTTAGCCGCTAATTCAGATATTCAGCGGGGTGTGAAAGATCATTCGATCGATCTGAATCTAAATTTTTTAACCACCGTAAATGTCCTGGAAGCCATGCGCTCAGCGGGGGTTAAAACAATAATATTTCCCAGTTCTTCAGCGGTCTTCGGGGAAACAGACGACGTTCTTACGGAAGATTACGGGCCCATGAAACCGGTATCTTTTTACGGGGCCAGCAAACTGGCCGCCGAGGCTTATATCTCTGTTTTTGTCGGGAATTATGGATTTAATGCCCGCGTTATCAGGTTCCCCAACGTGATCGGGGAGAGGTGTACTCACGGGGTTGTCCATGACTTCATCAAACGCCTTAAAAATGATTCATCGCGGTTGGCGGTTCTCGGAAACGGGAAGCAGACCAAGCCCTATCTTTATGTTGGAGATCTGGTGGTGGCAATATTGCTGGTCTTCGATCGAGCTTCAGATCCGCTGGAGGTATATCATGTCGGCAATGAAGACAGAACCTCGGTAGCCGAGATTGTGAAAATAGTCCTCGAGGAGATGAATTTAACCGGAATCCCGGTAGAATATACCGGCGGTTCGGGTGGTTGGGCGGGAGATGTCCCCCGGTTCCAATATGATATTGGGAAGATTAAGTCTCTGGGTTTTAAACAGAGCTACTCCTCGACCGAGTCCGTCCGAATTGCCGTTCGCCGAATCCTGGAAACTCCCTGGTTGTAAATACAGGCCTGTATTTAAATGAACCGCGGATTTAACGGATTTAACGGATTATTCCCCCCCCTAATCCGCATAATCCGTTTAATCCACGGTTAAATAAAAGGGGCCGAAGGAGTTGGAAGTAATCAGAGTAATCCGTGGCCAAAAAAGGGGGAAAAGTAGAGGCAGAAACAAAATTATACGTTGTAAATACCAAAATTATAATTAGTTAAAACAACATTGATTATGATTTTTCTCACATCCATTCACATTCAATCGTCTGTTAAAATTGCGGCCAAGGCGAGGGAAAAACAATAAATCAAATCATCTGTTGCTAAAATAATGGTTGAGAATAATCTAACTGGTTTAAAAGCAGTCATAGTCGCGGGGGGGAAGGGGAGTCGTGCCCGTTCCATGACAGGTGACGATCTTCCCAAAGCACTTCTTCCGATCGCTGGAAAACCGGTTATTTTCCGACAGTTGGATCTGCTGAAACGTTATGGGATCCGGGATGTCGCCGTTATGGCCGGTTACCTGGCGGATATCTTGAGAGATGGGATCTCCGGTTACGCGGAAGAAAACGGAATTAAACTCAAGTTTTTCACTGAAAAAAAACCCCTCGGCTCGGCTGGATGTTTTTCTGTCGCGAAAGACTTTCTCTCAGGGGATGATTTCCTGGTCTTATACTGCGATATGATGGTGGAGATGGACCTGGCCCGGTTGGTAGATTTTCATAAAGAAAGAAAAGCGGTAGCCACGGTTGTAGCCCACCCCAATGATCATCCCCATGAATCCGATCTCCTGGAGCTGGATGATGACGGAAGGATTGTCACTATTTTGCCCCGGAAGATAAGGCAACCCGACTATTACCGTAATAATGTACCCGCTTCCGTTTATTGCTTTTCCCCGGAGATATTCAATTACATTGAGCTGGACCGAAAACAGGACTTCACCAATAATGTCCTGCCACGTTCTATCAATGATGGGGTCCCCATTTATGCCTATCTGACCCCGGAGTACCTTAAGGATACAGGTACGGTCAAGCGGTTCCGGATGATCGAAAAGGACCTTGAAAATGGTCTGGTCGACCGAATGAACTTTTCCGTAAACCGCCCGGCGGTATTTTTTGATCGGGATGGGGTCTTAAACCGGGAGATACCGGGTCGAGGTATTCTCAAACCTGATGACCTGGAGCTACTCCCGGGAGCTGCCCGGGCCATTGAACTGGTGAACCGGGCCGGACTGCTCAGTGTTGTCGTGACCAACCAACCCCAGGTGGCAAAGGGTTTCACGAGTAGGGAAGAACTCAACCGGATCCACGCGAAACTGGAGACATTACTGGGTTATGAGCACGCGTTATTGGACCGGATATATTTCTGCCCCCACCACCCAGAAACCGGATTTGATGGTGAAATCCCTGAATTAAAGATCGAATGTGAGTGCCGTAAGCCTAAACCCGGATTAATCTTCCGCGCCGCGGAGGAATTACCGATTGCTCTGGATAAATCCTGTTTGATAGGGGATACCTGGAGAGATATCGCCGCTGCCCGTGCCGCAGGTATCCGGGCTTATGGTGTTGAGACCGGTTATGGATGTAAAAACTGCGCCGATGAATACACCCCCGACAAAATATTCCCCGATGTCCTGGCCGCGGTAAAATATTTTCTTAACCGCAGATAACCATTTATGCTAACTTGCGACTTCGGATTTTTAATAAACCGCGGATTAAACGGATTTAACGGATTTAGGCAAAACAACAAGAATAACAGCCGCGAATCGTCCGAATCATAAAGATTACAAAATCAGAATTGCATTCTGTCCCCACGGGCCGGATGATTTTGTGTTATCTTTTATACCGGGCTTGAAATAATTTACACCGGCATTAAAATACCTTACACCGGCATTGAAAATACCGGCCTATTATCATACCGTCTCTACGAGACGATTCAACATGCACCCCGTAGCCTGAAAATTGGAATCACAATAAAAATTTCGTGCCGTAGGTACGAAATAAAATATATATGGCCAATACATACACAAACATATTGATCCACGTTGTATTCAGCACAAAAAACCGCGAGAAATGGCTGAATCCGGATGTTCGATTAAAATTGTTTCCATATTTTGGAGGAATTGCCCGTAAAAATGATATGAAGCTTCTTTGTGCGGGTGGAGTATCAGACCATGTCCACCTGTTGCTGTCTCTGGTACCTAAATTAAGCGTCAGCATTGCTGTACAATATATCAAGGGAGGATCTTCACATTGGATTCATGAAACGTTTCCGGAATTAAAAATATTTACTTGGCAGCATGGTTACGGTGCATTCAGCATTGGCGTTTCTCAGATAGAGAGGACAAAGGAATATATCTACAACCAAGAGGAACATCATAAAAGACTAACCTTTCGTGATGAATACCTGGCATTTTTGAAAAAAAACGAAACAGAATTTGATAAACAATATGTTTTGGGATAATCAGTTCATTCTGTTCCTACGGGACGATTAAATATTTTTTTGTTTTCAATGCCGGCATTTTAATGCCGGCATATTAACAGATCGTCCCTATGGGACGATTCAAAACCACACCCCATAGGGGTTGAATGGTAATAGGCAGGTAATTTATTGCCTGTGATAGATAATTAGCCCATAATATATTTTTGAAAAATAAATTCCCCGAAAATGTATTTTTAATCCGATTAATCCGTATAATCCGCGGTTAAATAATAAAGGACCCTATAAAATGATAATTTCAAGTGCTCCATTCAGGATAAGTTTCGCCGGCGGCGGCTCGGACATATCCTTTTTCTATCAAAAGAGTCGCGGCGCGGTCCTTTCTTCCACGATCAACAAATATATATACATCTCTATCCACCCCTATTTTAATTCGGGACAGACTTTACTGAAATACTCTAAAAATGAACTGGTCGATGACATATCAAAAATCAATCATCCGGTTTTTAAGGAGGTCTTGAAGAAAGTATGGCCTGACGGCGGGGTTGAGATTGTCTCAACCGCTGATATTCCTTCCGGAACCGGCCTCGGATCCTCGAGTTCATTTACTGTTGCGCTTCTCCATGCTATTTATGCTTACCAGGGAACATTCTGTAGCAAGGAAAAACTTGCTGCCGGGGCCTGTGAGATCGAGATAGAACATCTCAAAGAGCCGATCGGAAAACAGGACCAGTACGCCGCTGCTTACGGCGGTTTAAATTTCATTGAGTTTGGATCTGATGAGTCGGTAGTTGTTACCCCGCTGACTCTTCCGCGAGAGAGCATAATGGAATTGGAAAATAACCTCCTGCTTTTTTATACCGGTAACCAGAGGAAGACAGGGGAAATCCTCCAGGACCAGAAGAAACAGGTAGGAATGTCAGATGAAAAGTTCAAAACAATGGGTCGGATGGTGGACCTTGCCTACGAAATGAGGGAGAGATTGATCGACGGGGATTTGAAAAGTTTTGCCCGGATATTAGATGAAGGGTGGACCCTTAAACAATCTCTCTCCGAAAAGATCAGCAACGAGCGAATAAACAAGTATTACCGGAGGGCAATGGAATACGGAGCTCTCGGTGGTAAATTGCTGGGAGCCGGCGGCGGAGGTTTTTTATTGCTTTATTGCGAACCTGAAAACCAGGATAAGCTCAGAAACTCCCTCTTCGACCTTTATGAACTTTCTTTTAAATTCGATTGGTCCGGCTCAAGAATTATTTATGTTGGCGAAACCCATACCCAAAAAGGCTTTCTCTCCTAACCCGATTTATGAATAAATCGGATTAGTTTTGAAAAATGCCAGAGATAGTATCGATAGCAGTGGTAAACTTTCAGTGAACCCTGTTGCCTCGTGCTCGTAGCGGCGACCATCAGAGGTTGTCCGATAATTCAAATTTTATGTCATTGCGAGCCCGAAGGGCGAAGCAATCTATTTTATCTTTCACAATTGCTTCGTATTCAAAAAAATGAGATTGCTTCGTCGCTTTGCTCCTTGCAATGACCTAAATAAAGGCTAAAATCGGCTTTATCGGATAGCCTCTTCAGGTCGCCATCGTGTGGCAGCCTAAAGGCAGCCGCTACGAGAGTATGGGGTTCATACTTATTCACCTGGTTGCCATCGGGCACTGTAGCCGCGGTCGTTGACCGTGGTCCCTGTCATCCGCGGTCAGCGACCGCGGCTACAACTACATTGTTATGAGCATGAGGCTGAAAGCTTACCGCGTAAAAAAAAGGGGGTGAGGTAGGGAAAAAGAAAGTTGACCCCGATAAATCGGGGGGGGCCGGTTGACAGTTGTCAGTTGACGGTGAAAAACCCTTGCTAAGTTTGAATAGTTTTTTCAGTTTTCAAATTGGCGAAGATTCGCGAGCAGCGCAAAATGACCTGCGGTCATCGCGGGGTAAAATTCGTGGTTTATAAAAGCGTCGGCGCCGAGCCGAAACAATTAGTATAATCTGCGGATAGAAGGTAACGAAAAAATATGGTACTTTTAATCAACTTGTTAATTCTCGAATTATAAGGAGAACTCAAATGCAAGTGGCTATAAAAGAAATTGCCAAACATACGATTGATACCTTGCCGGATGATACAAGCATGGACGGTATTATTCACGCTTTGTATATTAAAGCTAAATTTGATCATGGCGAGAGCCAAATCCGGGAAGGGAGCGGTATCCCGCACGAAGAAGCTAAGCGGAGACTCCAAAAATGGGTAAAGTAATTTGGTCTCCGACTGCGATAGAAGATGTGGATTCGATTGCGGAGTATATCGCAAGGGATTCTATCGATCAAGCGTCTCTTTTTGTAATTCGATTGATTGGATCAACAGATTGTTTACAAGACTTCCCTAACTCCGGTCGTATCATCCCTGAAATCGGCAATCCGGGCTGTCGTGAAATCATTTATGGTTCTTATCGCATTATGTATCGAGTCTATGAGGATGCAGTCTGGATTACCGGTATTGTACATGGGGCTCGAGATTGGCACCCCAAATAACCTTCTGTCCAGGCGCTGAAGCAGACCGGAAGGTCTGATGCTACTGTCGAATGTTTTCTCTTCACCAGTATTTTTCGGGGTAGCATAGTTTTTCTGTCGGCCCCTTCCGGCCGCTTAGCTTTATGTTGAACAAGGGGCCGAGGGAGGGGGAAAGGAAAGTTGACGGGAAAAGAAAGTTGACGGTTGACAGTTGTCAGTTGACGGTGAAAAACCCTCGCTAAGTTGGGATAGTTTTTTAAGTTTTCAAATTCGCGTAATTCGCGTAATTCGTAGTTCATTAAAACTGCCAAGGCGAAACAATTTGTGGAAATTAGTGTAATTAGTGGACAAAAAAGGGGCCGAGGTAGGGGGGAAAAGAAAGTTGACGGTTGACAGTTGTCAGTTGATAGTGAAAACCTCCCACTAAGTTATGATCGTTTGTTGTTGATTTTATAATTTGCGTAGATTAGTGAGATTCGCGGTTTAAAAAAGGGGGAGAGGTAGGGGGATAAATCAGAGTAATCCGCGTAATCCGTGGACAAAAAAGGGGCCGAGGTAGGGGACAACAACAGGAGTAGATTAGTGAAATCAGTGGATAAAAAACAAGTATTAGTAATCGGTCTGGACGGCTTCCCCTTTACCCTGGCCAATCGTCTGATGGATGAGGGGATAATGCCTAACTTTAAGTCTCTGCTGGAAGAAGGCACCTTCTCCCAGATGGATTCAATCTACCCCACCGTATCCAATGTCGCCTGGACCTCCTATCAGACCGGGAAAAACCCCGGAAAATTCGATGTATATGGTTTCGCCGAACTCACACCGGAACTGGACCTATATATACCCAATTCTACTAACTGCAAGTCGAAGACCATTCAGGAAATTATCTCCGAAAGCGGCAAGAGAGTGATCTCACTGGGTGTTCCCGGTTCATACCCCCCGCGCCCGGTTAATGGAATCACGGTAGGCGGATTCTTGAGTCCTTCCCTGGAGAAAGCGGTCTATCCGGAATCGATCTTACCGGAACTCCGGAAGACAGGATATATGGTGGATATCAATCCCATGAAAGCCCGGGAGTCGCTGGAATTTTTCAAGGAAGAAAATTTAAAGGTTCTCGAGGGGAGGGGAAAGACCTTATTCAATCTCTGGGATTCCCAGGAATGGGATTTACTCACAATCCACTTTATGGATACCGACCGGATGGGACATTTTATGTTCAAATACCTCGACAAAGAGGAATCCGGCACCGTAAATGCTCAGTATTATCTTGAGTTTTTTCGGAAGATAGATGAGATGATCGGTCAGGTCCGTCAGAGAATGACCGAGAACATTACTCTGATAATATTATCAGATCATGGCTTCTGCCGGATAAAGAAAGAAGTGCAATTAAACCGCTGGCTTCAGGACCGGGGTTATCTGGCCTTTTCCCGCCCCCCCGCGCATGATCTGGACTTCGAAGCCATCTCCCCGGAATCAAAAGCCTTCGCGCTCGTTCCCGGCAAAATCTATCTGATGAGAGAAGGGAAATGGAAAGGCGGCCAGGTTACTGATTCGGAATATGAACCGCTGCGGGAAGAGATAATCAAGAAGCTGACCGAATTCCATAACGCCGGTGACCCTGTCTGCAAGAAAGTACTAAAGAAAGAGGATGCCGTATTCGGGCCCTATCTGGACAACGCCCCAGATATAATAATTGATCCTCACAATGGCTACGATCTTAAAGCCGGTTTGAAGAAAAGCCTGATATTTGAGACCGGTCCCCTGAGCGGTATGCACACCTACTACGACGCCATGCTCTATATTCAGGGAATACAAGCCATAAACAAACGCCCTGCTGTCTACGATGTACCCGCCACCATCCTCAACCTCCTAGACATCCCCATCCCAACCGACTTCGATGGAGTAAGTTTGAATACAGACGATTAACAACCTCCTCACATAGGCAGCAATTTTAACAGACGATTGAATGTGATTGGATGTGAATAAAAGATATTAACCAAAATATTTGGATACAGTTATCGCTTGATAATTCAATATACTATTTATTGCTTTCATTTTGCCTCAGGTGCATTAGCTTTAACTATACCAATCCATTATAATTTACTACCTCATCTCCAGATTGAAGATTACTGGTAGTTGATGTTTTTTAAAATCACCTCCAATCACATTCAATCGTCTGTTAAAAAGCCGCCTCGCCAAGGCAAGATACACAAGAAATTATCGTCTGTTTAAAGGAGTCATCTTTCCTATGAGTGGAATAATCGGAATAATCAATTTCAATAAGAACCCCATCGAAAAATCAACCCTGGACAGCATGCTCTCCGCGATAGCCCACCGTGGCCCGGATGGCCGGGATGTTTGGCTGAAAAACAATGTTGGCTTGGGCTTTGTTAAGCTGGAGACAGGTAACGTAGGTCCACAGCCATTTGTCCTTGATGATAGAATCGCCGTCGTACTCGATGGCGCCATCTACAACCGCGCTGAATTAAGAGAAAAACTGGAGAAGGATGGTGTCAAATTACGGGGAGATAGTGACGCCGAACTCCTGGCCCATTTATATCGTTTATTTGGTGAGCGTTGCCTGGAGCATATCAACGGTATGTTTTCTCTGGCAATCCGGGATGAAGAAAAAAATATTCTTCTCCTGGCTCGAGACCGGATCGGCATGAAATCATGCTACTATTATTCCGGTCCGGATTATTTCGCTTTTGGGTCTGAAGTCAAGGCTCTCCTAGCCCTGCCGGGATTCAGCGCCGAATTATACCCCCCCGCGCTGATAGAGTATTGCACTTGCCAGAATATTCTGACCGAGAAAACATTATTTAAAGGTGTCAAGAAAGTCCAGCCGGCCAGCTATCTAATTATCACGGAAGGAAAGATCGAGAAAAAAAGATATTGGAAACCGAACCTCGCCAAGGTGGATCTGGGAGAAGAAGAGAAGTATATCGCCGGATTTCAGGATTTATTCCCGAAGGCGGTTAAAAGGACCATCCCCGGTGTATCATTTGGTAGTTTCCTGAGCGGCGGATTTGACTCGACCTCCGTCGCGGCGATCGCCAAGAAATATTCAGATACCCCGCTCGATACTTTCTGCGGGTACTATCCTGAAGGCGCGGCATTCGATGAAAGTGCGGTCGCGGAAGAGGTCTCAGAACGGATCGGAAGCGCCTTCCACAAAGTCCCGATTATACCGGTGGATTATCTAAGAGTGATAGATAAAGTTATCTATCACCTTGAGGAACCGACCACCGGAAGTGCCGCGTTCGCTTATTATCTTGTCTCCGGAAAAGCTGCTGAACATGTTAAAGTAATGCTGACCGGTCACGGCGGCGATGAACTCTTCGGTGGTTATCCTGCCTATAAAGTAGCCTGGTTTAAGAGGAGAATTAAGTCGAATCCGCTTGAGATATTCCGGGTCTTCCGGGAGATCAAAGGGTGGGAGTGGTCTAAGATTCTCTACTTCTGGATCTATCCTCTTTTTCAGCCGAATGTTCGTTATGGATTATATACTATGTTCCCGGATAGAGCTCAGAAGCAGCTCTTTCAGCCTGAGTTTATCCATGCCGCCGCGGAACTGGAATCGCCGACTGCGTCTTCCGAACTGATTGAAGATAACACCCTGCCTCTCGATGATCAGATATTATATCTCTATCTATCCGGTTATCTTCCTACCCTGGTCGCAATTGAGGACAAGATGGAGATGGCGCATGGGATAGAACCTAGGATGCCGATCTGCGATCTGGAGATGCTTGAGTTCGCGACCACTATCCCCATGCGCTGCAAGATCGTAAAAGGGGAATATAAATATATTGAGAAGGCTGCGATGAGGCCATATCTCCCGGAGATCCTCTATCATCAGCCCAAGAAAGGGTTCCCCACCCCATTTGCCAGGTGGTATCGCGGAGAATTAAAAGAGTACGTCAAAGAAGTTCTCCTGGAGAAGCGATACCTCCCCCCCGAGATATTTAACTATGATTACCTGGAAAAATTCCTAAACAGCTTCTGGGCCGGGAAAGGGGAAGGGTTGCGGGACTATGAGAAGGCTACCAAAATATATTCTCTAATCACTATCGCGCTCTGGTTCAAGATTTTTATAGATAAAGACCGTTAAAGGTCGTTGAAAGGTTGAAGACCGAAAACCCGTTAAAGGCCGTTGAATATAGGGGAACTCCGATAAATCTATCGACTCGCCATATCAATAAGTAAACTAAGAAGGGAGACTAAAGTATGGCTGTTCAATATTTTGAGGATCTGGATTGCTGGAAACTGGGGAGAGAATTATCCAAGAAGATTTATGCAATTACGAAGTCAGATGGATTCTCAAAAGATTATGGTTTAAAAGACCAGATTAGAAGAGCAGTAGTGTCCATAATGACTAATGTTGCTGAGGGGTATGAAAGAGGAACTAACAAGGATTTTTCAAAATTTTTATATATTGCAAGGGGGTCGGCTGGGGAAGTGAGAAGTTTACTGTATGTTGCTTTAGATCAGGATTATATTAAGGAAGCTGACTTTGAAAATCACCAAAACTTATGTAGACGATGTTCTGCAGTAATATACGGATTAATTAAGCACCTCAGAAGTCATAACGACTGGAGAACAGGACAACAGTAACATCCATCAATGGCCGTACTTATCTTCGAAGATTTTCTGATCTTCAACCTTTCAACGATCTTTAACGGCCTTCAACGTCTTTTTGGTCTTCAGCGTCTTTTCGGTCTTCAACCTTTCAACGATCTTCAACGACCTTTAACGACAATTACTCTACAGTAATTGTGCTTACCTCCCAATCCACAATATCAAGATTAGTATAAGGCTGCTTGATATAATCGATCGGACCTGACGGTTGCATGATATTGATTACTTCTGTCCCCGCAGAAGTAGTCCAGTCGTCTATCTTAACATAACCACTCCCGCCGGTCTTAGCGATCAGATACAGACCGGTCCGAACCACATAGGTTCCGGCCGGCGCCTCCTCGCTAATCTCCAACGGACCGGACTGGACACCCATTTCTTTATTAAGTTCCCAATTTCGAATCGGTGGATAGAGATCTACATCAGTACCGATTGATCCTGCGTGATCGTTTCCCCGGGAGATATGAACAAATAGTTTATGCTTCTGAAAGATCGGCTGGTTGATATTGAAGATCGGAGTAACCCGGAAGACTTGGCCCCGTTTGATTTTCTCCGGTCCGTCCAGACGGACAAATGTAACCGCGGGTTCGCCCGTAGGCATTCCCCGGGATATGAGCTGTAGTTTTGAGATATAGAAAGTAAAGTCTTTCCCTGGGCTATCCAGGAAGAGCTTGACCTGTTCGATACTTGAGACGTCGACCTGTCCGCTCAGATCAACCATACTGAGATTCAACTTATCTGTTTGACCTGGTTTCAGGGAGATTGTGGATTGATAGCTCCGTCCGGCTTTGTCGCTTATTTTAAGACGGATACTTCCTCCTGATTCGGTGGCGGGTATAGAGAGATTCATCTTGAGAGTATCATAGAGGGACCAGTCGCTATTATCAGGCTTAATTTTAAAGTAATTCTTGAGCATAATCCCCGGAAATCCCGCTCCGGGGAGGATGGTTACTTCAGCGGAGTTAGTGCTTTCTCCCCCATTGTCGGAGTATTTAAAGATCTTCATCACCGCCCCAATCGTGTCCCAGAAGATTATGTCCTGATCGGATTCAAAGGTAACCAGGTCAAGCTCTGATGCTTCCCCGGTATCTGCTACCTCCGTCTTTATCACCGTTAACTTCCCGATGATAAAATCCTTGATATCCTGGTTGGTATAAGGCTCTCGGATATAACGTACTTCCGACTCTGTCCGGACTATATCCATCAATCCAGCCCGGACTTGATACTCGCCCGGCTCCAGATTGAAGGGGATGGCCAGCTCAATCGGACCTGCTTCCATTACCTGGTTGACATCCCAGATGTTGGTTGGATACCGGGGGGAGAAGTCAGCGTTCAAAGATGTCTCATTACTGCCGGACTTAACCAGGTGAAAGAAGACCTTCTCTTTCTCCTCAATTGGTTTCGTGATCTTAAAGAAGATACTGGTCGAGACCATCTCCCCCTGGGCGATCTCAGTCTGGAGATTAAAACTGATAAAGGTGACTCTTGGATCCCCCTCCCGGATCATGGTCTTACTTGTGCCATACTTCCCGGCAAGGAGAGAGAACGGGAGAATTAACAGGGCTGCTATAAATATAGCAAAGATCAATTTTGTATTTTTCATATTATTCTTTGGGGGTAGACGATTTGGTTTTATTGTTTCGCCTTGGCTGGGGGCCTTGTTAACAGACGATTGTCTTTGACCCGGCAGTATTGACGGGAATGTGATTGAATGGGAGAGAGTTTATACCAGTACTTATTGGGTTAGTTAATATATAATATTTTGCAATGTAATTATTTGTTCTTCTTTACCCCGGTTTGGTTGCTTTGATAAACCGCGGATTTTACCCCGCGATGACCCCCCCCCCGTTGGCGGGGTAAACGCCTATCATTTTGCGGGGATACTAATTGTTTCGCCTTGGGCAGGAGACTGTTTAATGTCTTTTTTAAACGGTGTAAGTTTCAACATCTTTGATTTTGTCCCCGGCCTTCAACGATCTTCAACGTTTTTTTTAGTTTTAACGTTCTTAATCTTTAACGTTTTTAAGTTTCAACGTCCTTTATTTTCAATGTCTTTCTCTGAAATCAGGAATATCCGTTCGGTGTTTCCACATTCCCGCGGCATTATCTATTACTTCCCGACGCCTGGTTTTGCCAAACTGGGCTGTCAAACGGTCCACGGCTTCTCGAATCAACTCACTCTGACTTTTTCCGCTTGCCGCTGCAAGCTCGATCAAGCTCGATCGTTCGTTTTCTGTCAAATATATCTGTGTACGTAACATGTGATACCTCCATCTAAACAGTTTGTCGTCTTTAACGGTCTCTAACGATTTTACCGTCTGCGGCAGTATACCTGAATTTCCGGACAACTGTCTCTTCCTGTAACTCACATTAGGAAAGGAAGTAATATATAGATTTTTCTTTTTAACGGCTTTTTATTTCAACGTCCCTTATTTTCAACGTTCTTATTCTTCAACGTTTGTTCTTATTCTTGAGCACCTGAGTTCTACAGTCTCTTAGGTCTGGTGACATGGCAAACCTTTTCCTCCAATGTGGTTATAAGATACAACCCCAATGTCCCAAATTCAAGATATTATCCCAAATTACGCGACTTTCAAATGATAATAATACCAAAACGGTTTGTCGTCTTCAACATCCTTTATCTGTAACGTTTTTTATTTATAATAACCTGTATGTTCAAGATTCCAATAAATTATATTTTCTTGCAGGGCAAAAAATATAGTATCTATCATAACACTTTATTGGTAATTTAAAGGTTGCGATTAGGCGGCGTATCAAAAATACAGCTCTATCTGGAAGGAAAGCGCAGTGGAACAAAAGCAAAAATATAGATTTTCGTTGGCTATTCCGTTTTATAACGAGGAATTAAACATTATTTCGGTTGTCTCTACTCTTTCCAATGACCTTGAGTCCGTTGGACTTGATTTTCAGTTGGTCCTGATAAATAATGGTTAAAATGATTGCACCCCAGACCTTATAATGGATCTGATAAGATCTGATTCTCGACTTAAATCAGTTGCGATAGAGAAGAATCTTGGCTATGGATGGGGGGTTTCCGTGGACTTAATGAAGCTGATGGAGAATGGGTCGGGTTCATAGATGGAGATGATCAGATCGCTTCTGCGGATACAGTTCGGTTTTTACAATCCGTATCCGCTGACTGGGATATGTTAAAAATTCGCCGGACAAAAAGGCATGATGGATTTATCCGTTCATCTATCTCGAGATTGTATATTATATACTTCTGCCTTTTGTTCGGTATCTCGAGTTAAGATATAAATGGGAAACCGGTTATCTTTAAGAAAGAATTACTCGATACTCTGAAACTGACTTCACGGGACTGGTTCATTGATGCTGAATTGATGCTCAAGGCAGACTATCTCGGACTGAAGATACGAGAAGTACCGGTAATATTCCGGAAGAGAGAAGTCGTACGATCGAATGTAAAATCGGAGACAGGGATTGAATTTTTATTAAATATAGTGCGATATCGTTTTGGAAAGGAGTTGAGTCAATGGGAGAGAAAAAACCTATCAAAGTCGTAATTTTATGCGGAGGGAGAGGAACCCGCCTGGTGGAAGAGACCGAGTATCGCCCCAAACCGATGGTCCATATCGGGGATCGCCCGATACTGACCCATATAATGGATATTTACTCAGGATACGGATTCAAGGATTTCATCCTTACGCTGGGATATAAGGGAGCAATGATCAAGGACTATTTCTTAAATTTTGATTATTACACCAACGATTTTACGATTGATCTGGGGGCGGGGAAAGTCATCACTCCCCATACCAGCCGCCACCCTGACTGGCGGATAACCCTGGCCAATACCGGGGAGGAGACTCTGACCGGCGGGCGGATCAAGCGGATTGAGTCCTATATTGAAGGCGATACATTTATGATGACCTACGGGGACGGTGTCAGCGATATCGATATCGGGGAACTCCTTAAGTATCACCGGAAGATGGGAAAGATCGCCACTGTAACCGGTGTTCACCCCATGACCAGATTCGGGGAACTGGATATTGAGGACGGTCTGGTGAAAGAGTTTCGGGAGAAGCCCCAGGTGAAGACCGGCTTGATCAATGGAGGATTCTTTGTTTTTCAGAAGGAGGTCTTTGACTATCTCTCAGAAGACGGCTCATTGGAGCGGGAACCGCTGGAGAGACTGGCCCGGGACGGAGAACTGGCGATCTTCCGGCACGATGGCTTCTGGCATTGCATGGATACTTATCGGGATATGGAACAACTGAATGAGATCTGGGCTGCGGGAACAGCTCCGTGGAATAAATAAACTTCTTACAGAGAAGTGGCATCTTTGGAAGGACCGAAATCAGGAGGTGGAGAAAATAAATGCTCATGAATGTTCGAGGGTGAACGCTTGGGATATTCAGTCTTTCTATATGGATTTTTATTATCGCCTGCGGCAGTTGACCGTAATTTCTCTGTCTTAGGCGATTTGTGTACATATGTGTTCCGATCTGCGTAAATCTGTGTGTTCCTCTACTCTTCAACGACTATCTCACTCACCCCATACCCTATGATCTCCGGATTATCATAAGGCTGAAAAATATATTCTATCCCTCCTCCACTCTCCACCGGCTGTGCCAGGGCCGCTTCCAAATGATAGGTCCCGGGAGTGATTCCGGCCGGTATGGTAACCGGGATCGGTCCAATCTTCTGTAATTGCTTTATCCGCCACTTGCCGGTGGGGAAGGGAGGAGTCACTTGAGCCAGAGGATAAAGATTGTCTTCCTGCCTTAATCGGAGAATGAGGAGGTTCTCTCCGGACAATCTTTTGTTAAGAAGAAAATAAAAAGCTCCCTCCACTGTCTCTCCTGCTTTAACAGCAGCGGGAAAACTCAACCCCATAAATTTCACCAGACCAATATTAGCCGGTATGTGTCCGGGGGAAGGGAAGGCAAAATCCGTGTAATATATAATTGTCTCCGTAGTTGGCTTCCAGAGAAATAGATTGAGGTAGGTTATCCGGCTGGCATCCAGTCGGCTTGCGATCTCCGCGATAGGGATTTCAATAGCCGCTACCTGGCGGGGAGGGAGCGCGACATCTTTCTGATACGTATTCCCGGAGCTGTCTTTTACTTTTACTTTCAGGCTGATCGACCATGATTGTGGATTATAAGCCCGGAAAGTAAAAGCATCCGCGCCCCTCCAGTCCATCGTCCCGATCGTCTCCTCGGTCAGAAGGACACCAGGTGTCCCGGCCGGGAAGTAGATAATCTTGGCCCAACTGTCATCTGCCCCAAAAAGTGAAGAAACAATCTGAATACGACATTTCGATACCTTCCAAATCTCCAGATCATCCCGGTTGTTGAAAGAGCAGCGAAACCCGGTCATATCCTTAGGTTTAAAAGCCGAAATCAACTTCTGCGGTTCCCGCTTCAATCTAGTGAGCAGACCGGGCAGACTGGATAGACGGTCCTTGAAGAAAAGAAGCAGAATAAATATCACCAGGAGCGCCCAGATAAGATTAATTGCTTTATTAGAAATTTTCTTTTTCATATTAACAGATGATCCGCTTAGGCTCAGCCGCTTTTATAACAGACGATTGTCGTTGACCCGGCATTATTGACGGGAATGTGATTGGAGGTGAGATTTAAAAACATCAACTACCTGCAATTTGCGAATATGAGATGAAAGATTGAACTATAATTTATAGATATAATATAAGTGCTAATCCGCTTGATGCGAAAAGAAAACAAAGTAGAGCATGTAAATACCAAAACAATAACATCTATCCAAAGACGTTGGTTAATATCTTTAATTCACATCCAATCACATTCAATCGTCTGATATATTGCGACCCTGCCGAGGTGAAATAAATAAACAAATCGTTTGTAAAAGAATATCAATGTCGTGATGAATTTACAAAGGAAAATAATCAAACTAATTGACGTGATTGTATTCAGTGCATAGTATGTCCACAAATAATGGACATATGCGCAAGCAATGGCATAGAGGACATGATTCCCAGGTGATCTGCGTTTATCTATATTCCGATCTGTGTAGATCTGTGAGTTCTCCAACGATCTTTAACGTTCTTTTATTTCAACGTCTGTAAGTTTTAACGTCTTTTAATTTCAACGTCTTTATTATTTTCCTCATGGGCCGATTATACCAACTCTTTGCTCTTGCCTCCGTCCTGTGCGTATTCAATTACGTTCGGACTGAATGCCGTGGATTGCGCTACAACAAAGCGCTTATGGTGGCAACGTTTACCGCCTTATTTTTCGTAACAATTGGTTATAAACAACTCTCGATCCCCTATCTCACATATTTGTTTATAGGTATAGTCGGTATCCCAGCCATTATTTACGGAGTAATGTATGATCCTAATATCCTGCTTATAATAGCCGCCACTTATATTCCTTTCAACTTGATCCTCCCGGCCGACTTTGGCGGACTTTCAAAAGCATTTAATGGTACCAATGTCGTTTTAATCGCATTATTCATCGGGTTTATATTAGGAAAAAAGAAAACTTACTCGATAAACCTTCCAAAGAGTAATATTATAATTAAATTGGCAATATTATACGCGTTATTATCAATTATATCCTTTGTCCGAGGCAGTTTATTCCATGGTGTTGATTATCTACTGGCTTTTCTATTTCCCCTGAAAAGATGGCTTACCCCGATGGTCTTGATGGTATTTTTTTATAGAATGTTGAAAGATCGGGAGATGATTAAAATCATATACGCGATCTTCATGATACTGGTAATCGCTAATATATTATATGGTGTTTTCGAGTGGATTGAGATCGGATTCAGTACCTATACTGACTTCAAAAGACGTCTGGGAGGCATGAACGGCGGACCAAACTTTTATGGCGCTTTCCTGGCCTATTATCTCTGCTTGATTATTGCCCCATTTCTGACTAGTTTCCGAAAACCTTCAGCGAAGTTCCTCATCTTTCCTATTCTGATCGGTCTTCGAATAATAATTCCTACCAACTCCAGGGGGGCTTGGATTTCCCTGCCGCCAGCTTTATTGACTGTGAGTTTTTTTAAAAATAAAATATTGTTCCTGATGGCCATAATAGCCACAGTTCTTGTATTCCTTTTCTTCCCGATGCTAATACCGGATACAGTAATGATGCGGGTAGAGGCCGCTGTTGACAGGGAGAATTTATCAGGAATCTATGCCGAACAATCATACAATCCGGTAGGCTTCCTATCAGCCTCTAAATCGGTTAGTATGCATACACGGGCTACATTATTGGCTGGAGGGTTGAAGATGATGCACCTGAATCCATGGTTTGGCCTGGGATGGGGAACATTTCCTTATCTCATAGGTAATTATACCGAAGGTGGGTTAAGGGGCACCTCACATAATATGGTTCTTCGGCTTGCCTGTGAGATGGGCTTTACTACGATAGTGGTATTGGGGGTATTTTTAGTGTTAATGTTTAAATGCGGATTCTATGTATTTCGTCGGGAGAAAGATGCGATGTTGAAGGGTATGGCGCTCGGTTATATGGCATCAATCCCTGCCATAATTGTCTGTAATTTTACCGGCAATCGTTTTGACTCGGTGGATCTGATCTCCATCTTCTGGATCCTCTCCGCTTGTGTTATGCGTCTGAAAGATATAATTCATTATGAAAGGGCGTTAGAATTACGTTGAAATAAAAGAACGTTAAAGCTTAAAAACGTTAAAAAGAAAAAACGTTAAAAAGAGAAAACGTTAAAGACCGTTGAAAGGTCAAAGATTGAATAAAAGTAGATAAAAATAAATAATTAGCGTAGATTACCGATTCTCGAAAGAGGCCACGGGAAGGCTTCAATTCGTGAAATTTGCGTAATTAGTAGTTTATTAAAGAGGCTGAGGTATGGGGAAGAAACAAAAGTATACGTTGAAAATAATATGGTTTTGAATAAATCAAACACCATTGGTTAAGCTCCTTTCTCACATCCAATCACATTCAATCGTCTGTTAAAAAGCCGCCGAGCCACAGCGAAACAATAAAACAATCGTCTGCGTGCCCAGGGTTTTCCGGGGTTATAAAGGTGTTCTATGGAAAAAGTAGATCTGTCAATCATCATTCCTATGTTCAATGAAGAAGAGGTTATTGATGAAACTATTAAGTCGGTAACCGCAGAATTAGATTCCCTCAATCTCAACTGGGAGATAATCCTGGTTAATGACGGCAGTACCGATAATACACTCGATCTATGCCGCCAGGCATCAGTCCGGGATGATCGAGTTAAAATTGTATCCTATTCTCCCAATCGGGGGAGGGGATATGCTCTCCGGCAAGGTTTCAACACCGCTTCCGGGGATATAGTTATCTCAATTGACGCGGATCTCACCTATTCATCCGACCACATCTCCTTGCTCTGGAATGAAATGAAGAAGAATGAATCCGATATTGTGCTCGGATCGGCTTATATGAAAGGGGGCAAGGTCATTGATGTCCCATTTAAGCGCGTATTGATCAGCCGATTGGGAAATTTAATCCTCGGTTTCTCCTTCCCCGGAAAGATTAAGACAATCACCTGTGTTTTAAGGGGTTATAAGAAAAAAGTTCTCGATTCTTTAGAACTGGAATCAGATGATAAAGAGATCCACCTGGAGATACTTGCCAAGGCTATCTCTGTGGGTTACAGGATAAAAGAAATTCCTGCCGTACTGAAAGGACGAAAGAAGGGGAAATCGAAATTTAAGTTCAAAGCAACCTCAATCTCCCATCTGGCCTTCTCCTTCTATCAGAAGCCGATGATAGTATTCGGAATCCTTGGATTTTTTATGGTTCTGGGCGGATTTATATTAGGAATTATCTTTATTATTCAGAGATACATGGGAACGTTAAACCCAACCCGCCCCATATTTATCCTCATGATCCTCCTCCTGTTAGCTGGCATCCAGATGCTGAGTTTTGGTTTTATTGCCAATCAAATAGGTTCTTTGAAAAAGGAAATTTATAGATTACAGAAACAAGGCAGAGATATATTAAAGCTGGGCAAAAAGAATTAAGAAGATGATCAAATTGAAAAAATTAACAATTCGTAATTGGCCTGTCTTATTTTTGACCGCGATAACTGTAGTCGCGTTTGGTTTGCGGATCGGTGGAATAAACTATTATATGTATCAAGATGAAACTTATTGGCTTTATGCCGCGCTGAAGATAGGGAATCTTGACTTTAATTATAATTTTTCCGGCATATACATACCAATTATGTTTTTTCTATATTCTTTTTACTTTGTCATAGGTTTTTTATTAGGAATATTTAGTTCAACCTCCGATTTTCTACAGGCATATTTTTCCAATCCACATAATTTTTTTCTGATAGGGAGAATTTATGAATGCATAGCTGGTGCGGCATGTATTCCAGTGAGTTACTTAATAGGTGTTAAACTTTTCAACCGCCGAATTGGATTGATGGCGGCCCTCTTTTTAAGTTTCTCCTATGTGCATGTTAGTATTTGCCAGAGAGCGCGAGGAGAGGCATTTTCTTGTTTATTTTTGCTGTTAGCGTTTTATTTTATCTGTAAAATTATAAAAAAGGCTGATTTTAGAAATTATATTATGGTCGGTATTTTTAGTGGAATGGCAATATCAATCCGCATGAATATGTTTCCGATAATATTAACGCTCATATTGGTACATTTAAATTGTACAGGGAAAACCATAAATTTCTGGAGGAAGATAGTCAGACTAAAGTTTATATTGGCATTACTGTTTGTGCCAATCTTATTTGTGTTAAGCAACCCGGCGATAAGTGAGCAGATTCAATTTGTTAGAGCTATTTTGAAGACTTTCATTAATCCTACCGCGGTGTATATTGGATCGCAACCGACACAACCTGCTTATTTGTATTATCTTCAATGGGGATTCCGTAATGCGTTTGGTTGGACGTTGTCTCTTCTTTCGCTGGCAGGAATTTTATATGCGGTAATTAAAATCAAAGATCGGCATAATTGGATAATCCTATCATTTGTTATTCCATATTTTGCTGTAATAGGTAAGTCAAGTATCGCTTCATCCCGGTATCTATTTCCTCTATCCCCATTCTTGGCAATAATGTGTAGTCAAATAATATTCCGGGCGTCATCGTTGACAATTCCGAAAAGATTGCGAAACATGATTATTGCGTTGGTATCTCTGGTCATTATTTTAGAAGGCGCCGTCCTTATTTATGATAAGAACAAACTTCAGACACTTCCTCGAACACAGAATATTTCAAAGGAATGGGTTTTTGCTAATATTCCAACGGGTAGCCGAATTGCGGTGGATAGCATGGGGGGATATGGCCCTGATCTGAACAATGTGCCGGTAATTGATGATTGGATATACAATCTTTCCCCTGATGAATTGAAATTTCTTTATAATGAGAGAATGAAAAATAATTTCAGGGGAGGATATGCTTTGAAATGTTTTATAGAAAATCCTCCTTATCCAAGGTATTTCTTGGAGAATTTGGGGACAAGAGAGATGGTTGCAATAGAAGAAATCAAAGAACAAAAAATCGAATATATTATTGTGTCAAGTACAGTTCAAAATTTGTATGAATCGCAAAAAATCCGGCAAAACTTTCCGGGATTTGCTTCCGCCAGATTGGCTCTTTATAATTGGTTAGATAACGATTGGGAAGTTATAAAAATATTCGAACCCCAACCAGATGTTTCTATTGGTCCGATAATAAAAGTATTTCAGAAGAAAAAATTGTAGGTAAGAAATTGATAAATCTATCGGACTTTAGTATATGAAAATATTATTATTAATTTCACCTTTACTGCTCTTCGCTCTGTTGATCCTGGATTTTATATCTGGGAATCCCCCCCCCGCTGTATTAACTATTATCCTGGTAATGTATATAGTTATCTTTGTTATTCCTGGTTTAATATTTATAAACCATAAAAAGGAACCGCTCCTCGCGACGCATTCGGCAAATAAAATATTTATGGTGGGTCTGCTGCTTTATGCGGGTATATTCATTGTTATCCAGGTGATGCTATATAACTCGTATAATATTTTAATGTGCAAAGATACAGTAATCTATGCTCAGACGTTATGGAACACTCTGCATCCAGGTCGATTTATGTACAATTCCGTGGTTGGCACCAGTCACTTTTCAAGTCATATCCAACCCATACTCTTTCTAATACTCCCCATATACGCTTTATTTAAAAGTTCGTTACTTCTAATTATTCTAAAGAATGTCCTCATAATCTTTTCTGTTATCCCTATTTATTTAATAGCGCGAAAGAAAATTTGTAATCTTGGAGCCCTGTTTGCGGCGGCAACATATTTATTTATGCCCGTTATTAATAATACTTTTTATTATGGATTTAAACCTATTCTCCTCGCTCCATTTTTCCTGAATTATCTTTTATATTTCTCAATTACCAAAAAAGCACCCCAGTATTATTTATTCCTGGCCTTAACCCTTATTTGCAGAGAAGATATGCCCCTGTTTACTATAGTTCTGGGTATTTTAATTATATTCCAAAATAAAGAGTTCAAAAGAGGAGGGTTAACCGTTTGTGTATCTGTAGCGGTGATCTGTCTGTATTTATTGGTTATTAAACCTGCCTACAAGTTTCAATCCCCCATTGAGTCCCAATTACAACATAGTTCCCAATTTTTAAAAACAGATTACAAATTATCGGATATGGCTACTACTAATAAGATTCATACATTTGGCCTTTATTTATTGCCGATGGGAATTATATTGCCTTTTTTGTCAGGTGCATTTCTCCCTGCCTTGCCTCACCTTCTTGGTATGATTGTGATGAATGACCCAATAAGTATTCTGAGTAGTGACCATTATTACTTATTAGCTCCTGCCGGCGTATTATTTATTTCTGTAATAATCGCCCTTGGAAGATTTAAACCGAGAAAAGCTTTAAGCATTCTGTATATTCTTATGACTTTGAGCTTATTCCTTTCAATTCGGGGAACAATGTATATGGGGCTGAGAGGTATATCAAGGAGTTACTTTACAGATCTTGATAGATCTTTAATCAATGGTGCTATCTCCAGCATTCCAGAAGATAGCAGTGTCATTGGTCCCCGCTATATATTGGCACACATACCGAATCAGAGGATAGTTTTGCCACTGGAATTTACAACCAGTTTGGATGATATTAATTATATAATTATTGATGAGACAACCAGGCATGCCACTACCCGAAATGCCGCCCGGCGCCCATTATTTAATGATCTAAAAAAGAATCACGATTTTCTACTTTCTTATGATAATTCCGGTTTGAAAATATTTAGAAGGAGTAATGTTAATGAATAATAATACATCGGATATCGAGTTATCGGTTGTGATTCCTATATATAATGAATCTGAGAATATTAAACCGATGCTTGGCGAATTGGTCTCAGTTTTAATAAAAATAGATAGAGAATATGAGATTATAGTTATTGATGATGGAAGTACCGATGGTAGTTATAACGAATTATTACGCGCAAAAGAAAATTTTGATAAAATTAGAGCCATAAAATTCTCGGAAAATTCAGGGAAAAGTGCGGCTTTAATAGCGGGCTTTAAAATATCTCGCGGGAATTGGATAATAATAATGGATGGGGATCTGCAAAATGATCCTCACGATATCGTTAAACTTCTCCGATATACAGAAGAGGGCAACATAGTAATTGGTACAAGATTTAATCGAAGGGCATCATGGTGGAAGAGAACACAATCAAAAATTGCGAATAGGATCAGAAGATTCATATTGAAAGATAATTTCATCGATATAAATTGTGGGTTAAAAGTTTTTAAATCGTCACTACTAAAAAATATTTATAAATTCCATGGAATGCATAGATTTCTACCCATTATCATAAGTGATGGGGAAGAAGTTGTTAAGCAGGTAGGGGTAAATGATAGGCCCCGGTTCAAGGGAAAGTCAAAATATTCGATGACTAATAGATTGGGCAAAACTATAGGGGATATGTTAATTATTAAATTGATGCAAACTCGCAAAATAAGATACAGAATAGAGGAGAGTAAGTAATGTCGCAGTTCTGGCTAATATTTGGTCTATTTGGACAATCGTTCTTTTTTATGCGATTTTTGATCCAGTGGATAGCCACTGAGAAGAAAAAACAAAGTGTTATCCCGACAGCGTTCTGGTATTTTAGCCTCGGGGGAGCTTTACTATTATTGATATATTCAATTTATCGTAAAGATCCGGTTTTTATTGTGGGTCAGAGCATAGGATTTATTATCTACATAAGAAACCTGTATTTTATATATAACAACCGGCGTATTCAGCGGGAAAAACTGAATATAAATTAATTTATGATTCATTGAAATGAAGAGGAGAAATTATATGGAAGTGAGTGTTGTTGTTTCAAGATGTAAGCCATTATTTAAATATTGGCGTAATTTGCGCTATAAGTATTGTTTGAATTTATTAGATGCCTCCGCTGGGACTCTACTGGATATTGGTTGTTCAGATGGCTTATTTGTAAATCTCGCTGAAAAGAGAGGTTATGAGGCGCTTGGTATAGATGAGGAAGAAAACGTAGAAGTAACAAAAAGAGAAGCCGACATTGTTACTTGTTTTCAGGTATTGGAACATGTAGAGAATCCGATAAAAGCAATAGAAAATCTAAAAAAGTTATATCATAAACAATTAATTATCTCCGTTCCTAATGAACCCATATTCTCTTTACTCAGGTTGGGTTGGGATCCCCAACATTTATGGGCAATTAATCCGCTTGTTTTTAAAAAATATTTAGGCGAACCAGTATTGGAAAAAAGAATTATTATGAATCGCTACTATGTGGCTGTTTGGGATAGGGATTAATGTCGCGTACGGGAAATGGGATAAAATCCCTCTCCTTTAGGCGAAGAATTTAGTAAGCCTGCGATACGTGAAATTATCAAAAGTCGAGTCAAAGTATATACGATATTAAATATCATTTGGATAATGAAATATCGCAAGCCGGTATACTGTCGCCGGTCAGTTTAAAATGTACTATCCGTATCTATAAGATTAGAGTTGAGGAATGATGAGTGAGGTGTGGGGTTTGAGGTGTTTGGCGTGTGGAAGAGACCAACGCCACGCACTTTACCCTATGTGCATTGTTTTCTGTTCCCAGCGTTTTGCGACGTGCATTTTTTATTTTACTATTGACAATGGGCCTTGTTTTGATACGTTTAGTATATATTATACGAAACCAAAGTTTGTCCAGATTATGGGGAATACAACATTTTGGCCGTATTGATATTTTAAAAACACAAGAAATAGTTTTATCTTGGTTTTCAAAACTATAATTTTTCGAAGAAAAATTATAATGAATAAAAATTTAATCCAAGCCCGTGACAACATCATAGAATCCGCCGGACGGACTACCCAGGGTTTTGGCCTGGGGCGAATCATCGGTCAATTATACGCGCTTCTTTTTTTTAGTCCTAAGCCGATGTCGCTGGATGATATGGGAGGGGAACTCAAAGTAAGCAAAGGAAGCGTCAGCACCAATATCCGCGAGCTGGAAAAATGGGGCGCGGTGCGTCAGGTTTGGATCAAGGGAGAGCGGAAAGATTATTACGAATCCGAAGTTGAATTTTCAAGGATAATCAAAGAAGGGATACTGCCTTTCTTCAAACGCAAGATAGATTCCTCCTTCGTAGCCACCTCGGAATCAAAATACCTGATAAGTGATGGTCCAAATAATTTAAAACCCGGGGATAAGGAATTAGCCAATTTTTACACTGAAAGGCTGGAATTAATCGAGAAAGCCCAGTCACGGCTTTCCCTCCTTTTAAAATTCCCCGGATTGTAAAATTTTCTTTGAAAATTAAAAAGTATGTAACACTTTAGCTCGTTGAAATAATAAAGTTACATTGAATCCATCGACTCGTAGCGGCCCCGCCGCAAGGGCTACTTGGTGGCGACCTGAAGGTCGCCGCTAGTGAACATGGCAAGAAGTTGCTTGATAATTTCAAAAAGCTAAAGTGTTACTTGTTTTGAAATATTAATAAAATGTTTGTGGGAGAGGTTTTTAATCTCGATCCGGTCCGAGCGAATTGTGGGAGAGGTTTCTCGTAGATCAGGCAGAATGACTGACAACCTCGATCCAGGCGGATCTATGCAATCGGGGTTAAAAACTCCTCCCACAGACATCAGCACGAAACTTTAGCTCTATGCGCTATGCATAAGCATTTCATAAACAAATAGGCGGATCAAAATGCCGACAACCATAGATAAACCAGTAATCCATATCAAGCCTCTGAAAGGATGGCAGTTAGTAGATTTTCAGGAACTGAAACAGTACCGCGACTTATTCTATTTTCTGGTAATCCGGGACATAAAGATAAGGTATAAGCAGACCGTTCTGGGCGGATTATGGGCGATTATTCAGCCTTTTTTGGGTATGGTTGTCTTCACGCTCTTTTTCGGCAATCTGGCCAGGATTCCTTCCGATGATATCCCGTACCCTATCTTCAGTTATACGGCGCTGATCGCATGGACATATTTTGCTAATACCATCTCCACCGCTGGGAACAGTCTGATCGCCAGCAGCAATCTGATCACGAAAGTGTATTTCCCGCGGATAATTATCCCGCTTTCTCCCGGTTTGGCGGGCCTGTTGGATTTTGTTATCGCATTTCTGGTTCTCATCGGGATGATGTTCTACTATCACATTATCCCCACGGCTATGATTGTATTAATGCCGCTTCTTGTATTTTTAATGTTTTTGACCGCCAGTGGAGTCGGGATGGTCTTATCGGCGCTGAATGCCAAATACCGTGATATCAAATATACAATTCCTTTCCTGGTTCAACTCTGGATGTTTGCTTCTCCTATTGTTTATCCGGTATCCATGATCCCGGAAAAATATCGTATTTTGTACGCTTTGAATCCTATGGTTGGTGTAATTGAAGGATTTCGATCGGTTATGCTTGGAACGGTAGCTTTTCCCACAATGATAGTCGGTATATCTGCCATGGTAAGTAGTATCCTCTTTATAATTGGACTTATGTATTTTAAACAGATGGAACGATATTTCGCGGATATTATTTGAGCATCGGGGTAGGGGGGTATGGGAGTATCGGGGTGACGAGGCTAAGGCTCACGCCGTTAACCCCCACACCTCCATACTCCCACACCCCGATACTTTTAAAATATTGAAAATATTTTAAAAAATTATGAGTGATTTAATGATAAAAGTCGATGGCCTCTCCAAGCGTTATCGCATTGGACTGAAAGAGGAGAAATATAAGAATATTCGCGAGGTACTGCTCTCTGGAATAACGGCCCCGTTAAGAAACCTGCGCCTTCTGCGGAAACTGACCAGCTTCCACGATCAGCAAGAAAACACCCGCCGCGATGATATAATCTGGGCTCTAAAAGACGTTTCCTTTGAGGTGAACCGCGGTGATGTGGTCGGCGTTATCGGCCGCAATGGTGCCGGCAAGACGACGCTCTTTAAAATTCTCTCCCGGATCACCGAACCCACCTCCGGCGATATCAAGATATACGGGCGGGTCTCCAGCCTTCTCGAGGTGGGAACGGGTTTCCACCAGGAATTAACCGGCCGGGAGAATATTTATCTCAATGGGGCGATTCTCGGCATGAGGAAGGCGGAAATAAACCAGAAGTTTGATGAGATAGTTGACTTTGCCGAGGTAGAGAAATTTATCGATACGCCGGTTAAAAGATACTCCAGCGGCATGTACGTGCGGTTGGCCTTCGCGGTGGCCGCTCATCTGGAACCGGAGATTCTCCTGGTGGATGAAGTCCTGGCGGTGGGGGATATCAGGTTTCAGCAGAAATGCCTTGGGAAGATGGAGGAAGTCAGCCGGGAAGGAAGAACGGTTTTATTTGTTAGTCATAATATGTCTACAGTCACCTCCCTTTGCAAAAGTTGTATTTTATTAGAATCTGGCCAAATTTCAAAAATGGGCTCTACTTCCGATGTTATACTTTCTTATACACGAGACCAAGAAACACCACATGCCTCTATTGATTGTTCTCTAAATAACTTAAAGATTGGCGATGAGTATGCGACCTTAATTTCTGGCGCAGTTAAAAATGCAGAAAAACAGATATCTTCAGAAATTAATATTGATGAAGGGTGTATATTATCAATGGAATTTAAGATATTAAAACATACTGATATCCGATTTTTTCCAAATTTCCATTTATACGCAACTGGAGGAGCTTGCGTTTTTGTCACAGGGGCGCTTAAGGATGTAAAGAGTCTTAGCCCGGGCAATTACGTGGCGGAATGTTATATCCCGGCAAACCTCCTAAACGAGGGGATTTATTATGTGGGGTTGGCCTTAAGTTCTTTTTTAGGTGGACTTACAGTCCATTTTTATGAGAAGGATTGCATCATATTCAATGTAAAAGACCCGATTGAAGGCATTATTACAAGAGGGGATTATAGTGGGCCATTTCCAGGAGTGGTCAGACCTTTTTTAAAATGGGAACTTTCAAGAACCTCATAAATGTGTAAATATTAATCCTCTCTTGCCAGCCCCATGCTATAATAAAACGAATTAAATCTCACAATATTACACTGGATTTAAAAATAGATCAGGTTAAATGAACTTATATTAATTAATGATGAGGTGAACTATGGCAATTCCAGTATGCAGAGTTTGTGGTGAGAAAAGATTAGAACCAATCATCTCTTTTGGTTCAGTACCATTGGCCAATTCTCTTTTAACGGCCGAGCAACTTGATCAACCAGAAACAAAATATCCATTGGATCTAGTATTCTGTCCGAATTGTACTCTGGTTCAAATTACTTGTACAGTTCCACCCGAAGAAATTTTTCGCCACTATCTTTATTTTTCTTCGTTTTCCGATACTGTGCTTGAACATTCGAAAGAATTAGTGGAATTACTCATAAAAAAACGGGAATTGGATTGTAATAGCTTGGTTGTGGAATTAGCCAGCAATGATGGTTATTTGCTGCAATATTTTGTGCAAAAAGATATTCCGGTATTGGGGATTGAACCGGCACTAAATATTGCTAAAGTAGCCGAAGAGCGCGGTGTTCCTACGCTCACCGATTTTTTTAATGTAGGTATGGCGAAAAAGCTTAATGAAGAAGGTAAGATGGCGGATGTTATAATAGCTAACAATGTTTTAGCGCATGTAGCCGACCTGAACGGATTTGTGAATGGAATTCGCCTCTTATTGAAAAAAGATGGAGTTGCGGTTATTGAAGTTCCCTCGGTAAAACAACTTATTGACCATCGAGAGTTTGATACTATTTATCATGAGCATTTATGCTATTTTTCAATAACGGCACTGGATTATCTATTTAAATCCCATGACCTGTTGATTTCTGACATTGAGGAAATTGACATTCATGGTGGTTCTATGCGCTTATTTATCACCCACCCCTCGGCTGCCGGCGATCGGAAAAGAGTCAAACAATTGTTGGAAGAAGAAAAAGACTGGGGGGTTCATTTATTCAGCTTCTATGAGGATTTTGCGGAACAAATAAAATGGCTTCAAACAGTCGTGTGTGATCTTCTTTATGGTTTAAAAGATAGAGGCCGAAAAATTGCCGGTTATGGTGCTGCCGCGAAAGGAAGCATATTATTGAACACGTTCGGTTTGGGAAAGGATGTCATCGATTTCGTGGTTGATCGCAGCACGTACAAGCAAGGAAAATATTTGCCAGGGGTTCACATTCCTATATATCCTCCGAAAAAGCTGTTGGAAGAGATGCCGGATTACGTGCTTTTGCTCACCTGGAATTTTTGTCAGGAAATCTTAGACCAACAAGCAGAATATAGAAACCGGGGTGGCAAATTTCTTATTCCTATCCCGGTGATTAAAATAGTTTAATAGCAATGAAAGGATGTGCAGAATAGATGCGATCGGTTGGAATCCCACTCAGTCAAAAGCAGTTATATGAAATTTAAAGAAACAAAATTAAAAGGAGCTTATATAGTTGAAATAAAAAAGGAAAAAGATAAAAGAGGATTTTTTGCCAGGTCGTTCTGCCGGAATGAATTTGAATCCAATGGTCTTAATGCTGATTTTGTTCAAAACAACATATCCTCTAATAGTAAAAAAGGCACTCTGAGGGGGATGCATTATCAAGTAGCCCCGCATGAAGAAGTTAAATTAGTAAGTTGCCTGAGAGGAGCCATCTACGATGTGATTATTGATATGCGTCCCAGTTCATCGACTTATTGTCGATGGGTGACGATAGAATTAACGGCTGAAAATTATCGAATGCTATACATCCCGGTTGGTTTTGCTCATGGCTTTCAAACTTTGAAAGACAATACAGTAGTTTTTTACCAGATGTCTGAATTTTATCATCCGAAGTGCGCACGAGGTGTAAGCTGGGATGATTCGATGTTTAGTATTAAATGGCCAATAAAACAATTAATTATTTCATCGAAAGATAAATCATATAAGTCTTTCAACGTTTGCAACTTCAATAGGCCGTTACCAATAGATTATGAGTAGTGAACAAACAATGAGAGAGATGATTTTTTGGGGAGCAACTGGACAGGCCAAGGTTTTAAGAGAGTGTATGAAAAACTCTGGGCTAAAATTGGTCGCCTTATTTGATAATAATGATATCCTATCATCTCCATTTTCGGACGTCCCTTTATATTTTGGTAACGAAGGCTTTGAAAATTGGTTGTCAAAAAGAAAGACCATTGCTCCAGTCGGTTTTTTGGTTGCCATTGGCGGTGATAAAGGTGAAGATCGGATTGAGTTACAAAAATATTTAGAGTCGCGTGGGCTACTTGCTTTAATTGCGAAACATCCTACAGCATTTATAGCTGATAACACTAAAATTGGGCCTGGTTCTCAAATTCTGGCAAACTCTTCAGTCTGTGTTAATAATATAATCGGTCGTGGCTGCATTATTAATACGGGCGTAATATTAGACCACGAATGTTATGTTGATGATGGTGTTCATATTTGTCCAGGCGCACATTTAGCAGGATGTGTAACAATAGGGCGTTATTCAACAATTGGGATGGGTGGAATCATTTTACCAAGAATAAAGCTTGGGGAAAGAGTTGTAATTGGAGCAGGGACTGTCGTTTTAGAAGATGTTCCATCAGATACTATTTTAGTTGGCAATCCTGCAAGAGTTTTAAAGAAAAGAAATGAGGCAAATGAGCAAATTCAAGTTAGAAAATAAGCTTGCCATTGAAACAATGGCAAACGATAAGGAATTCCGTTTATTAACTAATCATTGGTTTAATGATAGTTGCAAGTTTAAATATTCATATAATTTTACCTGGCTTGGCATTCCAATTATTCAATATCCCCAAGATATAATTGCTATGCAGGAACTTATATGGGAAATAAAGCCAAACCTAATAATTGAAACTGGGATAGCACATGGTGGTTCTCTTATATTATACGCCTCTCTGCTTGAGTTGATTGGTGGGGATGGAGAAGTTTTAGGAATAGACATAGATATTCGTCAACATAATAGGATCGAAATTGAAAAACACCCCATGTTTAAACGAATTACTATGATCGAAGGATCTTCGGTCAATCCGGATATTTTTCGCCGAGTACAACGGTTTGCCGGGTCGAAACACAGGGTGTTGGTTGTGCTCGATTCAAATCATACTGAAGAGCATGTATTAGAGGAACTCCGGCTATATTCTCCCCTGGTTACCAGTGGTAGTTATCTGGTCGTATTTGATACGATCATAGAAGATATGCCGCCTGACTCTTTCCCTGATCGCCCCTGGGGAAAGGGCAATAATCCGAAGACAGCGGTCAGAAAATTTTTGCTGGAGAATGATCGCTTTATAATTGACCGGGATATTGAAGCGAGCCTCTTTATTACTGTCGCCCCCGGCGGATATCTTAAGTGTGTGAAGGATCTAACGCGATGAGACTCATCCCGGTAGCCGGCCCCTGGATCGGACCAAAAGAAATTGCCTATGTAACGGATGCCGTCACCAATGCCTGGTACGGTAATGCTGGTATGTATAACAACCGCTTCGAGAAAGCTTTCGCCGACTATCTCAGCCTTCGCTTTGCAATTACTCTTTCTTCCTGCACTTCGGCTATCCACCTTTCTTTGATGGCACTTGGAATAGGCCCGGGTGATGAAGTTATTGTTCCCGATATCACGTGGATCGCTTCTTCCGCTCCCATAACCTATGTGGGGGCAACTCCGATTTTTGCTGATATCGACTCCCGGACCTGGTGTATTTCGGCCGAATCATTCGAAGAGTGCATAACCCCAAAAACTAAAGCGATTATTCCGGTTGATCTATACGGAAATATCCCGGATATGGAAGCTATTCTCGATATAGCGAAACAACATGGGATTTCTGTTATAGAAGATGCGGCCGAAGCTATTGGAAGTGAATACAACAGCAAAAAAGCGGGAAGCTTCGGGGATACTGGTGTATTCAGTTTTCATGGCTCTAAAACTCTTACTACCGGTGAGGGGGGAATGCTGGTTACTGATCGGGAGGACATTTGTAGAAAAGTTCTTTTGCTGCGCGACCACGGAAGGAAGCCCGGAGACAAAATGTTTTTTAACTCCGAAGTAGCTTATAAATATAAGATGAGCAGTCTCCAGGCAGCTCTGGGACTGGCCCAGTTGGAGCGGATAGATGAACTTATTGAGCGAAAACGCCGGATTTTTAACTGGTATCGGGAAAGATTAACCGAAGTGGAAGGTGTAACACTTAACTATGAAGCACCCACCACCAAAAATACTTACTGGATGGTAACCATCATTTTTGATCGTAGTTTTAATCTTGAAAAAGAGTGGATAATAGAACAGCTCCGAAAAAAAAATATAGATTCCCGGCCATTTTTCTATCCTTTGAGCTCACTTCCCGCGTATGAGAACTTACCGATGGCGATCCAAGCCCAGCGGCGAAATACCGTAAGTTATGAGATAAGCCCATATGGAATTAATTTGCCCTCCGCTTTAAATTTAAAACAGGCGGATGTGGCTTATGTGTGCGATGCCATCAAGGCGATCTTACTTTAAGCACACTAAAGGCAGCAACTATGTCTCCCTTATTTACAATTGGAATACCGACTTATAATAGAGCAACTTGGTTGAAAGATGCCATTACATCTGTTCTCCAACAGACCTATCAAGATTTTGAATTAATAATAGGTGATAACGCATCAACGGATAATACCCCGGAGGTTGTCAAAGGATTCAACGATCCGAGGATACGATATTACAGGTGGGATAGGAACTTGGGACCAGAGGCCAATATATCCTGGACTATAGAAAAGGCGGTGGGAACATATTTTGTATTATTACAAGATGATGATTTATTATTCCCCATATTTTTATCGAGGGTGGCAAAGGCCTTTTCTAGCACGGAGAAAGCAGTTCTTTACGGGTCTTCAATATTTGTCACATCCAACCGCAACTGTTTAATGAACTCAATTGTTCATACTCCCCCCGTTCACTTTGATTTATCAAACTTATTAAATAATAATCAAATTCATATTAATGGCAGGATAATAGCAACTTCATTTCTATTATTTACCGGTTTAATATTCCCGGCAGTTGCAATTAAATTGAAATATTTAAAACAGCTTATTCCTTTTAATTCTGAAAATATATATTGTGGAGATAGGATATTACTGGCAGAAATTGCTTGCAAAGGAGATGTTATTATTGACCCAATGCCTCTAGCCATTAGATTTTTACACAAAGGAGCAGCGGTTAACAGATATCTATCTGATTTTTCGAAACGATATTATTTGATAAGGCAAGCTACTAATAAAATTATTAATATCATGGAAAGTTATTCAATTGATTGGGAGGAATATCTTTCTCAGATTTTAAAGGAAGCACCGCTCAATCAAGTTAGAAATTGGATGGAGGGGATAGTTGTTAAATATAATTATCCAAAATCAATAGTAAGGATATTCATCGATGAAATAAGCAGGAGAACCGGCTGCTCCCCAAGAGTTAAAAAGGCGAAGGTTAAAGTGAAGACTACGTTTTCTGTATTAAAGTATTACTTACATGTGGTCCTTTGTTCCAAACTATATTTAACCCGGTTTATCGGCCTTCGCCGACACCATCGGCCATAGCCTATGGCGTTGGCCGAAGGACACGAGATTGCCCATAAGGATCTATTAAAAATTGTGGTATTAAATACCGCGTGCATGCTTGTGGGGCTCCATAATGAGATAGCTGTGAAGAAAAGTATTAAATATTATATCTTTACCCACGACTAAATATCCCAGGCCCGATTAAAACGTATTCTTTCATTAAAGAAAACCTAATATCGCTGGCGGAAAGGATAGAACTAATTTTTTTTATCATCGATACCTATAAGCCGGGCCGGCGCTCTTTTCAGGGGATTGAAATATGCGGACTTCCAACCATTATGGGCGCGAAAAAGAGATTAATAGGAGACATCCTTTTTTTATTGGCCAGACTAAAAACATTTATTTGGCCTAAAGCTTTATATAATCTGCATGATCTTTGGAATTGCTGCAGGATAGAACGATATTTGATTGGGCCAAGTTTAGAAGAACAAAAGGAGCGGAAAAGCTACATTTGCTGCTTGATCATGACGGATATTTGCCGACCATTGCCACTATCTCCGAAGGAAACGTCCATGAGGTAAATATTGCCCGCTCCCTGAAGTTTCCGGCGGGGAGTATTATCGCTCTCGATCTTGGTTAATATGATTTTCAGCTATTTGATTAGTGGACCTAGCAGGGTATCGGGTTTGTGAGCCGTTTTAAAAGGAATGCTGACTATTATGCCTCCAAAGAAAATCCAATACCTTCCTGGGGGAATATTGTTTCTGATGAACTGATCAAATTTGCCGGATTTGAATCCGCGAAGAGGAGATTCCCTATCTGTAGGCCTTTTGTGGTTTTGAAAATTTTCAGACGGCGAAGCTGTTTGATGAGAGCAGTCTGAGTCGGATCAGGAAACGGATCGGGGCGAAGTCTTTCACGGAAATGGAAAAGAAGACTTACGATCTGTTAGTAGATAAAAAGATTATCCGAGGAAAAGGAATGCTGGTTGATGCCACTGTCTACCCGGAGGCAATCAGGTATCCCACCGATGCCGGATTGCTGAATCGGGCGCGGGAATGGCTGGTTGATGAGATTGGGAAAAAGGTGGGGCAACGCCTGCGAACATATAAAAGGAAAGCTCGGCAGGCGTATTGAAATTTTTCCAAGAAAAGAAGAAAAACGAAGAAGTCGGTTAAAGATATAAAGAAAGCGCTGTTGCATTATGTGCGCCGTAATATCAAACAACTTGATGATTTAATTATGGTCGTCAAAAGCAGGGGAGAAGAGATAGGGAAAGAAGTAGAAAGGCAGCTGGATATCGTCCGGCGGGTATATGAACAACAGAGAGAGATATATCGAGAGAAGAAACGGAGGATTGATGACAGAATCATCAGCTTGCACAAACCGGAGGTAAGGCCAACCATTCGTGGAATTCGGTCCGAAGGTGGCACTCAGCCATGTGGATGGATTCGTCTTCTGGATCACATGAGCCACGATAACTTCAATGAAGCCTCCAGGTTCCCCATCAGATTGAATTATTTCAAGAGAAATTTGGAAAGAAGCCGAGATGGTGTGTGGGCAACGGGATCTACGGCAATCGGGACAATCGAAAGTACTTAAAAGAGAGGGGGATACGAGATGCGTTTGTTCCGTTGGGAAGAACGGCCCTGAAGGAAGCAACCGATGTCCGATGGCGCAAGAAGATGCAACGAAAACGCAATGAGATAGAAGGCGGCATTGGTCATAGTAAAGAACATGCAATGATTCACCGGATTCGTTATCGGATCGAGGCAGGATCGGAAATTTGGCTCAGATTTGGATTGTTGGGAATGAATCTGGCTACTGCGGGCAAGAGAATTTAAAAAGAAGTTAAATAAGGTGGAAGAAATAAATGAATTTCTTCCACAGGAAAAACTCCGTCTCCTGGGTTGATCGTTAAAATACTTTTTCAGGAGACCCTAAAATATGCGAATTGGAATAGCCAATAAAGAGAGCTGGCATTTTTTACATGAAGTTTATGATGAACTTCAGGCTCATCATACCGTATCCAAATTTGCTCCCCGCAAGGTCAACTTTCCACTCTTGTCATACCGAATCAATTATAAGCTTTTAAAACATGACTTGTTGACCTTGATGAAAAGAAATGATGTAGTTTTATTTGAATGGGCTAGCGGTTTATTGGCTGCCGCTTCGAAAATGCCTAAAAAATCTTTTATTGTTACCAGATTGCATCGTTATGAGATGTATTATTGGCCAAATCGTATCAACTGGGATAACATAGATATAATAATTTTGGACAGTTTAACGAAGCAACGGGAATTTGTTGAGCGGGTTCCAGAGCATTCCCATAAAACAATGGTTATCCATGTAGGTGTTAATCCGGATAAATTTGCATTTGTTCCTAAACCGTTTAAGGGTGATATCGGTATCCTATGCAACTTAATACCACGCAAGCGGGTTTACGAATTGGTATTGGCATTTTCCGAACTCTTGAAACAGAAAAACGACTTTCATCTGCATATTGGCGGTGGCCGAGAGATTAAATATGATGATTATTATTATTCCTTAATTAATCTTATCGATACCTTAGGCCTCAAAGAGAACATTACCATTTATCCTCCTGTAAAAGATGTAAAAGCATGGTATCAGAAAATTGATATATTTATTTCAAATTCATATTCTGAGGGTTTACAGATTTCACCACTCGAAGCAATGGCTTCCGGTCGTTTTGTTCTTTCTCATCGATGGGCTGGTGCCGAGGAGATGCTGCCGGAAGAATATCTTTATTATACTAACCGGGAACTCCAGCAGAAAATTATGGAATATTGCAATCTGACTACTGAGGGAAAAATTTCTCGATTAAATTTCTTGCGCGAACGGGTAATGGAGAAATTCAACGTGCATAAGACCAAGGTTGATATCCGGCGGGTGTTTGAGGAGTTGGTCAATGGCAAGCACGCCTGATTCTTATATATATTAGCCGGGCTTGCAGCAAGAGTATGCAAGTTCCCCCGAACTGACTTTATGAATGTGCTATAAAGATGAAAATTTCAGAGAAAAAAAGGGTTTGTATGTTTCTAAACTCCCCTATTCATGGCGACCAGCGGGTTTTCAAGGAAGCTCGCACCCTGGCTGATGCTGGCTATGATGTTAGTATTATCTGTCAGCAAAAATCAGAAATACCGTTCGCCGCTTGGAAGGGGATAAATATAATTAGTATTCCCCGCCAGCCATCTTTTTTATTTCCCGGGCGATTTACTTTTGATTGGATTCGTACGACGATTTCATTGCGTCCGGATATCATTCATGCCCATGATCTCAATACTCTGGGCCGTGCTTTCATAACAGCGAAACTAACCGGTGCCTACCTCGTTTATGATTCTCACGACTGGTGTACTGAAACTACGGCGACATTGCGGTATCCTGCATATCGGCGATTTTATTGCCGCTGGAAGGAACGTCTTCTGGCACGCCGCGCGGAAAAGGTGATCTTCCCAGTTCCCGGGTTATGCCGGATCGCGGTTGAGAAACTTGGTATTGCTGAACCTATCTGTATATGTAATTTCCCCCGCGGAGAGGTGATTGCCCGCAATAAATTATTGAGGACTGAATTAGATATACCAACCGAAGCCAGGATTGTTCTTTACGAAGGCATATTGGCGAGGGATCGGGGTTTGGAAGAGATTGTTCTCAGCGTGCGTCTTATTCCCGATGATGTTGTCATCGTTTTTCTCGGGGATGGGTATTTCAAACAACACCTTCGGGAATTAGTAGTATCAAACAGATTGGAAGATCAAGTTAAGTTTATGGATACAGTTTCTGTAGAAAAATTCCCCCTTTACTGTGCGGGTGCTGATGCGGGTATTGTGATCTATAGAGTGGAAGGACTGACCACCGTACATGGCTGGCCGACGAAGGTATTTGATTATCTCAGGGCGGGTCTTCCGGTGTTAATATCAGCCGGCCCTGAGATCATGAGAATGATTGTTTCCGCCCAAGCAGGGAAAGAGATAGTCGAACAGAATCCAGAGGGAATTGCCTGGGCTATAAGGGATATTTTTAGAAACGAGGATGAGTTTCAACAGCTTCGTAGGAATGCAATTAAAACATGGCGGGAAAAATTCAACTGGGAGTCTGAAGCGAAGAAATTATTGATTCTATATAAAGACCTTTGCTCCCCGCCCGGCGATCCTCACCTTCGGACCAAGATTAATCCGGATAATTAACGAATGGTGCCATTAGATGATTCAGCAAATTATTAATTCTCCTCGCGTCAGGGATACGATAGATTCTTTGCCCGTAAATAATCGGATCGTACAATTTCTTCGTGTCTTGTTGAAATCCATATTGTTTCGCAAGAGAATGATCTTAAATCATCATATCGTATTCGGAGGAGTCGAGGAGATATCTTGCCGGAGGAACTTCGGTCTTGGCAATGGGAAGAATGAGGTTTTAGTAGAGACTCTTTTTACAGCGATTAGTCCCGGAACGGAAAGAGGATATTATTTGGAGCTCCCTAATTTTCATCAACCTCGTCCGTATCACCCCGGATATAGTGGCTGCGGGCGTGTGCGGACAAAAGGCAGAGTAGTAGTTGCATTAAAAAAAGGCGACCTGGTTGCCGGGATTTTTAAACACAGCAGTGCGAATATTCTTGCCGGAGATCAGGTGGTCATCGTACCTCCCGGAGTGGAGCCATTGTATGCCTCATTTGTAACATTAGGAGTTATTGCATTAACAGGCATCAGGTCTGCTGGAATTGAGGATGGCCAGAAGATCATTGTGATGGGGCAGGGGATATTGGGGCAATTGGTGAATCAGTTGGCACGGATTGAAGGGGCGCGAACGGTGATCGCGATTGCTCTGTCTGAGATTAAAAAAGATATAGCTGTCAAGAGCGGAGTGGATGAGTTTATAGCCTTAAATCAATACCAGGATGAACTGTCGTCTATTTCGGCAGACGTGGTTATCGATATTACCGGGAGCCTGAAAGGATTCGAGAATGCCCTGGAAATAGTTAAGCCCGGAGGCCGTGTTGTCCTGCTGGGCAGTATCCCCGGTTACTCGCATGAGAGCAACTGGGCGGAAAAGGTGATTAGAAAGCAGATCGAGGTCCGTGGTTCGCATGTCCGAAATTTGGAAGTGGAAGGCTTTACTTACGAAGATGAAGCCAGACGGTTCTTGCAGCTCTTAGCTGACAAGAAACTGGATATGAAGCCTTTGATTACCTACATATATAAACCAGAGAAAGCCCCTGAAATATATGAATGCTTGGCGAATAATGAGAAAAACATGGTGGGAGTGGTGATTGATTGGGGGGGGGATTATGTGTCGGGGTAGTGGTGTATGGGGGTGTGGGGGTAAAAGATGTATGGGAGTATCGGAGTGGGCCTATTATGTGTCGGAGTATGGGGGTATCGGAGTGCGCCTTAACGCCGATACTCCGTTACTCCCATACCCCATTACCCCGACACCCCCATACGATAAAACGTCCGTTCTTCTCCATAACATAAATACTTGTTGTTACAAATATGAGAGATAAATTAGGCATAGCTATCATCGGTTGCGGCGCCATCTCATACGCGAATGCCGAAGCCATCCACAAATCGACGAACGCCCGTCTATCTTACGCGATGGATGTGAATATCGCCTCCGCGAAAGCATTTGGTGAAAAATATTCAATTCCATTTACCGCCCGACTGGAGGATGTTCTCTCTACCCAGGATGTTGATGCAGTCTTCATCTGCACTCCGCATTATCTCCATAAGACGATCGCTCAGCAAGCAGCTGCTGCGGAAAAACATGTTATCGTTGAAAAGCCGATGGGGTCTTCTCTCGAGGATAGCCAGCAGATAGTGCAGGTGTGTAAAAATGCGGAGGTAAAGCTATCGGTCTGTTACTGCATGCGCTACAGTGAAAAAATTCATTTTGCAAAAAGCTTTATTGATCAAGGGGGGATAGGCGATCTTATTGGATTTCAACTGATAATGCTAAGAGACCGCTCGGATAAATATTTACAAAGAGATACCTGGCAGGAAGGGAATCCTAATTGGCATGGAGTTAAAGCCAAAAGTGGGGGAGGGATATTTATAGATAACTTTTCTCATTATCTGGATTACTTCAGATATCTCACCGGATCCGAGATCGAAAGCGTCCAATGTCAGGCAGGGACATATTCGATACCTGTGGATGTGGAAGACAATTTATGGGCGCTATTGAAAACTGATAAAGGGGCCTTCGGGACAGTAGTCGCCGGGAGCAGTATTGCCGGAGCCGGACAGGCGAATAACTCTAAAACTGTTAATTCGCTCCAGAGATTATGGGGGACTCATGGACAAATTATCCTGATTCCGGAGCTAAAAATATTCTCCAGAAAACGGATAGAAGGTTATGAACCAAATCGGTGGCATACAATCAAACCAGCCCGGAAATATAACTCTGGAGGAGCGGGGTTGAAGGAAAGGAAGGAGTTTGTTGACAGATTTGCCATCGCGGTTCAGGAGGACAGAGAACCTGATATCACCGGAAAAGATGGGATAGAAGTAATGGAGATCATAGACGCCGTCTATCGAGCAAGTAAATCAGGCAGCAATGAGTCTCTGTAGCCGCGGTCGTGATATCTCGTAGCGGCTGCCTTTAGGCTGCCACACGATGTTGGCGTTAATTTTTATTCCCTCTCCCCTTTTTTCAGGGGAGAGGGTAGGGTGAGGGGTTGTCCTCCGAGAGAGGGGATTATATGGGGCGGAGAGTAGATCAATAAGAAAGAATCATCGGAATAGAACGTGTAAACAAAAAAAATTCAGATAAGATCAGGGCTGAACCGTGAATAAAGATATCCCCAAAAAAACCATAGAAAATTTATTGTCAAATCTGATCGCATCAAAGGCTGATAGTATAATTATTTTCCTCAGCCCAGGAGTGTATGAATCATTAATACCATTGTTTAAGACCCAAGATTTCAGTTTGCCTGATGTATTCTTCGCGGTCTCTGACAAGAATCAGATGGAATCTATCTCTAATGATTTCCCGGCAGAGCAAATCTTAAACTCCGTAAATATTGATTTTATCGACAGGGTAAAGATTATTACAAAAGGAGAGGGGTTTCAGGAAGTGGTAGTATTAAGTGATTCTCCGATGGCAGTAAAACAAGCTCTCGGTGTCGCTAGAATCTTTGGAACCGTACATCTTTTTTTCGCACCATCTGATACAGTAAAAGCTGACCTTCACAATACCATTCATTACAAGAGCCTGAAAGTAAAGGGGTATCCTTTGACAAAGTTGTAGCTGTGATTAAGAACCGCCCTCCCAGTAAACCTGAAAGCGCGGTTAAGTTGTGGGAGAGGTTTTCAACCTCGATCCGGGCAAGGCTATGTAATCGGGTTTGAAAATCTCTCCCACAAGGTTAGTTCGAAGCGCAAGGTTCATGGTTCCTGGACTGATAAATAATAATTACTGATATTGCATCAATAAAATCATGATAGTCGTTGTTCAAAACATAAAAGTAGCGGCGAAGCCGCTAATTTTATTATGAAAAAAATAGCTTTAATCAATCCCCCCTGGTTATTCCCGGGAAAGCTTGATCGTTTGAGCCAGAACCTTGGGCTCGCGTATCTTGCGGCTTTCCTGCGAAGCCAGGTTGATGTGGAAATACAGATTATTGATGCTCTCTCGGAAGGTTATGATCAATATATGATTATTAAGAGAACCCCTGCAGAAATTCGTCAATATGGTTTATCACCTCAAGAAATAGTATCCCGAATAAAGCTGGGCACGGAATATGTCGGTATTACCGCCCCTTTTACCTACCAATTCCAGATAATTTCCGGATTGATTGCAGCGATAAAACCATCTTTCCCTCAGGTTAAGGTAATTTTGGGAGGAGTACTGCCGTCCACCCTGCCAAAAAAAGCATTAGAAACTGGGGCGGATTATATAGTTATTGGGGAGGGGGAGATCCCACTTAAAGAGATTGTATCGGGAAGAGATTGCCATGAAATATCGGGAGTAGGTTTTATAGAAGATGAACGCCCAATAATAAATCTGGGGCAATCTATAATTGAAAATCTGGACATTATTCCATTCCCCGCCCGCGATTTACTCCCTTTTAATGAGTACCTTAAGCTCTCAGCCAGAGGCAAAGCGGGCCGGCGTACTGTCTCAATTGTTACCTCCAGAGGATGCCCATTCGATTGCGGTTTCTGCTCGGTGCATAAGGTTTATGGATATAAATGGCGGAGTCGGAGTTCAGAGAATGTATTGGCGGAGATTGAAGAATGCATTAGAAAGTATGATATTGAGCATATTGAATTTGAGGATGATAATTTAACGCTTAAACCATCTCGTGCCATCGAGATATTTGATGGTATTATCGCGATAAACCAGGGCAGAAAGAAGAAGATAACCTGGAGTACACCTAACGGTATCCGGATTGACACTCTTGATGAAAAATTACTCCGCAAAATGAAAGAAGCCGGCTGCCGGAAGCTTTCACTCGGGTTAGAGAATGCCTCCCCGGAAGTTTTACAGATGATGAATAAGAAGCTTGATCTTGATAAAGTTGAGGAAGTTGTCAAAATTTGCGGCAAGTTAAAGATAAAAACTCTTCTTTATTACATAGTTGGATATCCCGGTGAAACCACGGATAGATTTCAAAGTGGGTTGGAATTCTGTCGAAAACTGAAGAAATTGGGAGCTGATAATTTTACATCATATATTGCCAAGCCTTATCCGGGAACACAACTTGATCAATATTGCCGAGAGAGAGGCTACCTGACAAATGAGAATCTGGATGATGAGATAATACTGGGCGAATGTGTAACTATAGTAACCGAGGATTTCGATCGGGAAGAGGTCTTGAGAAGGCAGAGGGTTATCGATCAGGAACTTAACCCTCCTCACCCTATAGTTAAAATCGCCAAATCTCTAATTCCGGCAAGTATATATAAAAAAATGAAAGATTCCAAAATCGCCCGATTACTCAAGAGAAGTTTAAACTAATTCAGAGGTGGAATTTCAATCACAGGCTATGTCAAGTAATAACCAACAAAGTATTCGACCAGTTGTTTCGGGGCCAACCGTCAACCGTCAACCGGCCCCCCCCGATTTATCGGGGTCAACCGTCAACTCTCCCCTTGTCTCAATAATCATGCCCACCTATAATTGTGGGCCATATATCTCGGAAGCTATAGATAGTGTCATGGCCCAGAGATACCGTAATTATGAATTAATAATTATTGATGATGGTTCCACAGATGACACGGAAGCAGTATTGAAGCAATATAAGGGAACCTTTACTTATATAAAGCAAGACAATGCCGGCCCATCAGCAGCGCGTAATCGGGGAATAGAAGAGTCGCGAGGTGAGATTTTGGCCTTCTTAGATTCTGATGATATCTGGTATCCGGACAGATTAGAAAAATCGGTTGGATTCTTACTGGAGTACTCCGATATTAAGATGGTATCATCGGATGTGGATTTCTTTGATGAAACTGGGATAGTCATCAAAGGACAGATCCGCTCGGAAAAAACAGTCCATGAGGGGAGTATTTACGATAAATTATTTTTGCAGAATTTTATTAGCACCATAACTGTAACCTTCTGGAAGGAATGTCTGGATAAAGCGGGCCTCTTTGATCTCAGATTCAAGCATGGTGAGGAATATGATCTATGGCTTCGGATCGCTCATTTTTATAAGTATGGTTTTATCCCTGAAAGTTTATCCGGGTATCGTCTCCGGGCGGGCTCATTGGTAAGCGAATATGAAAATTTTCTCAATACCAGGCTAAAAATAATTGCCAAACATGAAAAACAATTTCCGGATTATTTTAAAACTCATCCGCGTCTAATAAAAATGGCTGAGACTGATCTATATTTCCGCTATGGCTATAATTTTTTTCACGCGGGAGACAGCAGACAGGCGCGCCAGTGTTTCTTAAATGTAATTAAAAGAAACCCGACAAATCTCAAGAGTTATTTATATTTAATTGCCGGTCTTCTCCCCACATCCATTTTTAAAGTAGCTAGCTCCCGAGGAAAGAAGAACAAGTAGGTTTCATTTAGTGGTTTATTTAGGCAAACATTCGGTGGTCCCAATATTACTGAAAATCTTTCATTGAAAGCAATAATCTGATAATCATTATATTACAACCTTACAACCGGACAATTATATTATCTTGCAAGCGAAAGGAGCAATATGGATGGGACCAACCCTTTAAAACATAATGATGAGATATTTCATAATAATGATTATAAATTGATTCTGCGAAATTTAAACGGATTTTATGGAAAAATTAATAACAATCAAAATGAATTAATTTATAAAACTATAGTTGGTAACCGAGTTCTTGATATTGGCGCGGGAATTGGTAATTTAACCCGATATTTGAAAAATAAAGGGGTGAATGTTACAGGAATTGATTTGGATGACGAATCAATTAATCAGGCAAAGAAAATTAATAATATTGAAATTTTTAAAGGATCCATTTATAACCTTCCCTTTGATGATAAATCGGTAGATACAATTATTGTAAAAGAAACTCTTTTTCACCTTGATTTTGAAGAGGCTTTAAAAGAAATAAAACGTATTTTAAAAAAACAATTAATTCTTTTTGAAACTCGTGAAAGTGTAATTATTAAATTAGCGGGCTCGCTGGGTACATGGTTTACCCCTTGAGCTAATAAAGGTAATAAAGAACATAAATCAATCGGTGGCAAGATCAAAATTAGTGGATCAAGTTTCGGTGCCTTTTCAGTAAGAAGTGTCAAAGG
>Ga0222636_1000122_pt1 | contig 45295 bp, 37 predicted proteins | sample AntAcemetagen141_FD_179811 | JGI IMG/M metagenome (GOLD analysis project Ga0222636, IMG submission 179811) | Saline water microbial communities from Ace Lake, Antarctica - #141 | ecosystem: Environmental > Aquatic > Non-marine Saline and Alkaline > Saline | place: Antarctica: Ace Lake...
ATCATATCCTGCCAATTATTAAATTCTTGCGGAAATCTATCCTGCTGGCAACCACAGAATAAGTCTTTATACTGAGGGCTAAGAAGCAGTCCGAACTTAAAAAGCTTAAGATCGATCAGCTGGAAGTTTTCAAGATCGACGCTAAAAAGAAGCACGTTATCCTTAAAGGAGAATCTCCATATCTGTTTCGATTTTAATTCTTCCCGATAAATGTATAGGTTAACAGAGTTTTTTTGCTTCTTTACCTGCCACTGACATGGGCTTAGGTCATGCCAGGTATTTTTAATCAGAAAAGAGCTATGTAGGCCTACGCCCTCAGTAATCTCCTTGTCCTTGTAAAAGAGCCTTATAGCCTTTGCTTCTACGTCAGCATAGAGGCGCAGGCTGCCTTTGGAAATAGTGCGTTGTGCGCGCAGAAGAGCCTGTTCTTTTCGCTGCTTGCTAAGCAGTCTTTGTTCTTCGCGCTTTTTCTTTTGAAAAAGCTTTTGTTTTTTATTTTTGATATAACTTATAAATTGACCTTTATCTGAAAATAGCTTTATGCTAGTAAGATTTCTACTGCTTAAACTCAAACTCCACTGAATAACCCGCGCCTCTTGAACATAACCTGTATTAAATATCTTAAAATTCTCCTTTTCATCTTCCTGCTCTATCATAAGACCGGGACAACCTCGATCCTCCAAGCCACTCGATAAAGCCAATGTAGCGGCGGGATAACTATTAACGCCTAAATCGTGCCAAGTAGACTTAGAATTAAAGCACGGAAAATCGCCTTTTTCATCCAATGTTTCCCATTCACTGTACTGAGGGATAAGCAATAGATTGGCGTGCTGTTGTTTAACGGTTTTGTCGTTTATCTCTACTTGCCATTTAAAATAATCTCTTTCTATATACATCACCCATGTCTGCAGGAGAACTCCTTCACGCGATCTACCTTCCGCAATAATCTTATTAGTGTCAAAACTGGTTATTTGCCATGTCAGGTCAGAAGATGAAAACCAACTGCTAAGCGAAGGCACAAAAAAAGATGAGTGCCCGCCTGTGGTTTCAGAAATAGGAAAATCATTATAGTTAATAACTACTTTGCCATTATTAAATATTATCCTGAGTTTACCCTTCTTCAATACCGCGATGCCTTTTTCGTCTCCTATGGTTTCCAAATAATACGGTACAACCTTTTTGGTTAAATCTTCTTGAACAATACTTCCTTTTTCCAGAAGAATTATACGGTTACATAACTTGCTTATTACTGTCATATTATGGCTAACAAGAATAATTGTCTTGTTCGCCCGCTTCAGCTCAAATATCTTCTCAATACATTTCTGCTGTGCCTCCTCGTCGCCCACAGCTAAAATATCATCTATTAAAAGTATATCAGGCTCTACAAATATTGCCAAAGCAAAGGCAAGCCGCATATACATACCTTGTGAATAATATTTGATAGGCGCGTTGATAAACTTACCTAAATTCGCGAATTTTACGATACCATCCATTCTTTGCTTTAGATCATCATCAGTTAACCCATAAATAGCAGCATTAAGTTTAATGTTTTCTATTCCTGTAAACTCAGGATTAAACCCTGCCCCCAGCTCCATTAAGGCCGACACCTTGCCTTTTATGTGAATATCACCGTTGTCAGGTATAAGCATCCCGGCTATAAGCTTTAGAAAAGTTGTTTTACCTGCCCCATTTTTGCCGATAACACCTATAACGTCACCTTTTGCAGCCTGGAAATTAATATTCCTTAATGCCCAGACCTCTTCCCAATAAACTTTTTTTTGTTTTATAAATTTTATCTTATACTTCTCGGAAACATTATTAAAATTTATTATTTTCATAATTTTTTAAATAATTCGGCTTCTTTCCTTATAAAAAACCGATATCCTCCGATAAAAAAAACCACTGAAATTAAAAACGATATGCATACAATATTACATGACGGAGCAGCCCCCTCATACAAAACCTGGCGATACAATATAGCATAATAAGTTAAAGGGTTAAATAAGCATATCCAGCGGTAAGGAAAATTTAACATCTCTAAAGTGTAGAATACCGGAGTAATCCAAAACCATAGCATAAGGCCTACAGAAAAAAAGTGCACTAAATCATCATGAAAAGCATTAAGAGTAGAAAGTAGCATTCCTAACCCCGTGATAAAACCTAAGTGGAGAATAAAAATCAGCAACAAAAAGGGCAGAACCTTAATTACCTGGGGCTTGGAAACCAAGAAAATCGGTAAGAGAAAAACAACTCCTATTAAAAAACTCAGGAAATTCGCGAGGACACAAGAAATCGGCGTAAATTCCCTTAAGAATATTCCTTGCTTTAGAAGCGCGGAATCTGCAGTAAAAGAATTAGTTACATCCATTACTGTATTTGAGAAAAACAGCCAAGGGATAATTCCGGAAAGCACAAACAGTGTAAAGTTATGAATATCCACCTTAAAAACATGTGTAAAAATTATGTCTATGCTGAAGGCTAATATTAAAGGCGTGGCAACAGCCCACCAAATTCCTAACAGCGCCCTGGAGTATTTAGCTCTAAATTTCCTAGCCACCATCTCCCTTAAAATAGCTCTTGCCCCGAATGCTGCAACTATTCTATCTTTGATAATCATGTTATATCTTCCGCGACCTTTTTCGCTTCACGAATAACATCTTCCATTGACATATAGCGCCAACTGCCATATCGGCCGGTGGAGATAATATTATTTTTTAATAAGAAATTTAATATTTTTTTCCGGGCTGGCGTATAATCGCTATCACAAACCGGGTAACCATATTTTATGTCATTTATATGCTCACTACAAATTTCGTCCTCGCTTTTTATGATTCCCGTGAAACTTAAGTGCTTTCTGATTCGGGTATTGATTGTTCTCTTGTTAATTGGCTTGTCCTTAGAATAAGAAACATCCGCATACATGGCCCCTAACCCTTTCGGCGTAAAGTGAGAAGAAAAGCTATGGAAAAAGCCTGTCCTAAAAAAGGGAATACTCTTTTGTGAAAAATATATCCAATGTCGATGAACGTGGATTTTAGTTTTTAACCCTAAATTTAAATTGTAAATTGATATCCATTTTAACTGTTTAAAACTTTTTATTATATCGTTCGGCAGCGGCCTTACTATTTTGCCGAGTTCCGGCAATGGGATAGTAGATATCAATTTGCTAAATTTTTCTTTTTTCTCACCTTTAAACATTACTGTTTTATCTCTTAAATCAACCGCTACCACCTGGCTATTCAGGTGTATATTGTTAAGGCCTGAAGAAAACCCTTTAATGAGCTCTTCTATCCCGCCTTTTTCGGGATACCAAAAAAAAGCGTTATAGCCTAAATGCTCACTGTTTTTTTTATCCAGATTTCCTTTAATCTGCTCAACAGTGGGAGTAATAACGAATCTTTCCGCCCATTTGCACTCCAATTTATCTAAAGGGATTTTCCACAATTTAGTATTATAGGGAATCATAAAAAAATCAGCTATGCCTTTACCAAACTTACTATGAATCCACTGTAAAAAATTATCATTCTTCAGGCAATTTTGTTTTCTTGATTTAATAAATCCTGTTAAACATTGTTGAGCAATACCCTTGGGAAGATAGTCGAAATTGACCTGAAATGGATACGGTATGAGCTGATTGGATGCGTAGACATAAGAGTTTCTTTTATGCCTTGCTAAGTTACCCTTTAAAACCTTCTTAACCAACGCTAAAGTGTGTTTATCCCTGAAATGCAACAGATGTCCGCTAAAATCAAAAACAAAACCCTGCTTTTTTGTTGAGCTGCATAGGCCCCCTGGTTTTGTTTCTTTCTCAAAAATATTTACGCTTATTTTCTTTTGCTTTAAGAAATACGCGGTTGATACTCCAGATAATCCAGACCCTAAAATTAAAATTTTTTGGTGCATTTTAAGGAGCCTCTATTAAGCGAGTGGCATTTTGTGCAATATCGCTAAATTTGCTGTTCTCTTTAACATTACAAACCTGAAAAATCCTTTATCTGTGTAAAATCCTGCTACATCTACCATGGTGTTGCATATTCAGACGAAGAACTTATTATATAGTATAAGTATAGCAAATTCCCCAAAATTATCAACCAATCTTTTAAGCTGCTTGAATAACTCGCTTTGCATGCAGCATAACTTAGCATGCGAGCTGTTACAAGGCCTTGTTGCTTTAACTATTTATCGAATATGTATAGGAAATAGCCATCAAATTTTTTAATTTTGACTAGCTTCAACATTCCATGCAATTTTTTGATTACATTATATTCTTCGCTATCTTCATTCTGAAAATTCCAACTAGAAAATATCACCCATAGCCTACCATTATCCGTTAAGTTTTTAACAATCTTAAATTCTGAAGGTAAAAATGTGGTCGGATGAAGTTCTTGATAATCTACTTCCACTAAGGTGGGTCCTTTTCCTTCCATGAAATTCGAAACAAAATAAACCTTGCCTTGATTAATCGTTTCTATCAAATCGGGTTTGCTACTTACCTGTTTTATGTAAAATTTAAGGGGGATAACTGTATTTTTACATGTATGCACAATGCCGTCGCCCTTGGTGTAATTTTCGGCAATAAAATGGGCCGCTTCTCTTATATCCAGTTTTTTTGATATTCCTGCATACTGGTCTTCTCGTTCTTGTGGATATAAATTTGCATAATAACTCTTCAAGCCAAAACAGTAAAAACCAATTATAATAATCAAAGAAATAAGTAAATATTTCTTGTGTAACCTTGCTAACCCTGCTGCAATACCTAATATATACAATGGGAATACAGAAAATAAGTATCTGTCTACATATAAAGGCTTAATTTGAGATATCATAAATAGAGTTATGACCGGAACAAATAAAACAGTTAATAACAACTTTCCATTTGTCTTATTAGAAAATTTTAAAGCACCAAACAAAAACAGAAAAAAACTAGTAATTGAAATTAGCTTACCTGCTAATGAATGATAACTTACATTATAGCCTATGCTAAAAGATTTAAACGTAGCCAATAAGTGTTTTAAGGTTGGCTTTCCTGCCCAAACGGGAAATTCGCACACTCTAGAACAAAGTTCGTTGCGAAAAACAAATTGTACATTTGGGTAGAGTGTTAAAAAAATTGGGAGAAGCAAAAGTGCTATAATTGCATGAGATACAACAAACGATTTTATGCTGTTGTTGTATTTTTTCGCATTAAAAGCAAAAAAAATACATATAGAGAACAATATTAACAACCCTGCACAATGAAAATATACGTTTGCAATACTGCACATAGCATAAGCAGTCCAATATCTTTTTTTGCCTGTTTCCAACGCTCTAATAAGCAAAAACACAGAAAGCGTTGCTAAAAAACATATAGCTGCGTATGGGCGCAGTTCTTGCGCATAATATATGTGAAGTGGCGAAATAGCTAAAAGTATACTGGCAATACGTGCTACCTTGACATTGAAAGCATGCCTTCCTAAGAGATAGATTATATAAATGCTTAAAAGAGAAAATATGACGGAAGACATCCTTAGCAGAAACTCTGATTTGCCAACCAGTTTCTGCCAATAATAAATAATGCCGTGATTATAAAGAGCTAAGTAATCCTGATTTTTTAAAAGATATTCATTATCTAATAGTCTAGATATGGGATGAATTTGGCTTAAACCTCTTTCATCTAAAGCATAACTCGCTTCATCATACCATAAACTATAATTATTCAGATTATGCAATCTAAGCAGCAAAGATACGCTAGCAATAATAATAAAGAATATTATCTTCCAATATTTATCTTCTAATACAAATCTCATGTTTTTCTGCCCATACTAATCATTAAAGCCTTTTAACTCTTCTAATTTATTATCGGTAAATGGTATAGGGTAAAAATACACATCCAGCCTACATTATAATTCTTTCTTATTAATTTAGAGTAAAAATTCATTGCTGTGTATATTTTAGTTATACAAAATCTCCCTCCTGCGCACCAGTATGCATACAATCTTTACAAATTTCAATATCGTTAATGTTGCGTTTCACCGCTTTGCGAAATTCAATATATTTTTGGCTATTCCAGACATCTTTAATATTGCTGCTAAATGCATTGCCCATTTTTCTGATGCTAAAATAATCGGAACAACAGGGGGTAATATTACCATCTGAATTAATCACTAAAGACCTCCATGGCGTTACGCAGAATCGTTTGCAAGTATCTTGATCTCTTCGAAATGCCTCCGAAACAAATCGACTATCCTCGGGAAGAAAATTTCTAGGATCCTTGTAGCGCAAAAGGGTGTTAAACTTTTTTAGCGAGTACCTATCTGCGCCCCATAGTTTAGCCATATTGGAGAAATCTTCGGCCTGAAATGCGTTGTGTTTCATCATAACACATTGAAGCTCTATTATAGGAAATGCTAATTTCATTTGCCGCTTTAAAAAGCACAAACCCTTAACATTGCGTGCCACTTTCTCAAAATCGCTTCCTGCTCTATATCTTTCGTATGTCTGCTTGTCAGCCCCATCAACAGATACAATCAGGTACTTCAATCCGGCGGCGATAAGTTTTTTGCTTCTCTCATTTTCCAGCAATAGCCCGTTGGTACTTACAATAGTAATCAATCCTTTTTCAGAACAATATGCTATCATCTCCTCCAAATCGTTATTCAAAAGAGGCTCCCCGTAATTCCACAATACAACAAAAATCAAATAATCACCTAACTCATCCATGATTTTTTTAAATTCGCATAAAGTCATATCTTTTTCTTCTCTGTTTAATACAAAAAGTGACCTCTTACACATCTTGCACGATATATTGCAACGAGAAGTAGGCTCTACCATAATATATAATGGCATATATGGTAGTTTAATTAGCCTCATAAATCCGAATATAACCCACTTACAGATATTTAAAAAAACAGCGGGTTTAAAAGCGCGTTTCGTTAAGAGCAATAAAAAATGGCGCAACCTCCAGAAGTCCATTAAATGAAAGGAGCGGTTAAGAATAGTCTTTTTTTTGAGAAATTTTTTATGAGTTTGCATTGTAAAAATCTATCTCTGTTTCGAAAATCTCAATTCCTTCACGAAAATATTCTACATGCTCTTTTGAAAACCCGCATGAAAAATAACTTTCGGTCTTTGCTTTATCGCAATAATTAGCAAAATAGTAAAAATACATTCCAACACCTTGCAATAGCAATTCCTGTGCAAACAGCGGATATAATTCTATCTGTCGTATAATTTTATCTAAATCCCCGGAATAAAAATACGCAATTCCCGACCCTACTCCATTATAATAGTATTGCCGGCAAGATTTCTCAATGTTTTCTGCAGTTCTAATACAATCTTTAATTGATGGCTTACCGTAAACATAACACCCCATTTTTACGCCATAACGAAAATAAGCCAAACACCTATAATCTTCAGGTAAAACTGATATAATTTCGTCGATTGAAAATTGTGAACGAGATCGATTAATAAGAACATTAAGCATTCCTGAATATATGTAATATTTAGTGACCTCTGAGAACATATTTCCATCGCACCTAATGAAGAAATTGCCTAAACTTGAAATATTCGGAAAAAATTGGCATTCAACTAAGGCCACGCCTACCCCTGTCAAAAAATCGTTTTTCAAACGAGAAGATTCAATTTTTTCGCTTAAAGCAATATATTTCTGGATACTCGAAATGTTGCCATCCTCTTTTACGCATGCCTGCCCATACCCCCTATACGCTTCAATAATTTGGCCATTCTCCTTAAGAATATGAATTAATCGTTTTGCTTGCAGAACGTCGTCACCAAAACGCCGAAACGCGGCTTGCCCAACCACCTCAAAATTACATGCTGTAGTGCTTAGATAATTATTTTTAAAATCATGCGAATGAACAAGCTTTCCGTTACCTATAATACTCATTAAAATTATTGTTACATATAAAAGCCAACCTATGCTTCTAAGTATCAAAAAACGTGACCGTATCAGCATACACAGAAACAACGAAATGATTATAAAAATAAACGGGAAAAGCAATAACGCGTATCGGTAATCTGCTATACCGAAGCCAAACGATTCAAAACCATGGGCACTTGCTGAGTACGCTAAAACAAAAAAGCAGGGAACGAGCAAAAATGACGATTGCCTAAAAATTCTATCTCTAGAGCGCTCCTGGAGCACCCCGTCTACGGCCTTTCCATGACATATAAGCCGTTTGTAAAAATAAAAAATAGCTTTATATCCAAGCGCTAAAAAGGCGATGGCAAAAACCACATAATAGAAAACGTTAAATATATTTCCGTAAAATAGTGAGAACTCATCAAAAATAAATATCTTATAACCTTTATAAAATATCAAATCCCACATTTTTTTGAAAAAAAGATTATTAAATGAAAAGTTTTTAATCAAAAAGCTATATTCCGGAAAGCGCACACCTTTCGAACTACTCATAGAATTGAATACAAGCCATGGCAACAAGCTGATAAATAGCGATACGCAAAACAATAAATACTTTTTGTTTAGGAAAAATTTGCGGTCATAACAAAACCATAAAAACATATATGCAAAAACAAAAATGGCGTTAGAACATGCATACCAGACACTTAAGCCACTGGCAAGCCCTAAAAGTATGTACCACAATGTCAAATGCTTTTTATCGAGAATTTTAAAAAATAAGTAAAATAAGATTAGACCCCATACCACCGATCCTTCATGTGCGCCATTAAATATTAAGGAGCGTGCCATCAAAAGAGGCGGTGGTATAATATACAAACAGGAGCATAAAATGGCCGCCCTTATACCAAAGTTCTTCTCAATCATAAAAAACAAGCACACAAGACCAATCAATTGAAATAATATTGATGCACCGATTAAAGAACCCATGCATGAACCAAATATAAAAAAGAACGGTACGCTAAAAAACGCATTCATAATAGAGCCGCCGACATATTCAACTGCGCGGAAATCCCACGGGATTCGTGCCCACCCGTCTATAATACCTTGTGCTACTGCTCCAACGTACCTTTCCTCGCCCTGCCTAGCGAGTATCTCAGAAGAAGACATTATGGCAATTCTTATTATAACAAAGCATATTGCCACAATAGCTAATAAAAAATATTTATTTTTTACCCAACTCGGCATAACCATCGCCTCTTGTTATCAGATATAAAATATCTCTGGAAGTCTTTTCATCCTTTAGTATTACCTATGTTAGTTTAATATGACAACAAACACGCACAGTAAGACAAGACTTTTCTTATTTGTACTACCATATAAGAATTCCATAAATATATTAAATGATAATGATGCCCTCTCTACATTTTTCAGCAATCCGCCTTGTCATTTCTTTATATATCTATTACGCATTACTGAAATAAATTCTTTCATAAAAAATATACAGCTATTAAGATTATACACTACTCTCGACAACATTTTAAACATTATTTTTGGCGTACAATAAAAACTTAAATAAAACTCTTGCCTCTGGCGGAATAATTTTCGTTTGTGACGGGTAGTCATAATATTCTTCACATCAAAAGGTATCAATGAAAATTTAATGTTATTTTTTAATTTCTCATAAAGCACCGTACCAGGTAATAGTTTCAGTTCATTAACACAAATAAAATCGGCATTTACGTCTAACGCAAACTGAATACTTTTCCTAAGATCTTCGCGCCTTGCCTGTAAGGCTCCTATTATAAACCAGCAAGTTATATCTATGCCCGAGGCTTTTATGAGTTTGCATTTCTTCCGTATCTCATCAATGCGGTATCCCTTATCATAATAATCCAGGATTTTCTGCGAACCACTTTCTATACCGAGAAAAATCATTTTACATCCCGCTTTAACCATAAATCTTAATGTTTCTTCATCCAGAGTATCGGCTCTACTTAAACAAGTAAACTGTATATGTGGAGTAACAACAGTTGTCATTGGCTTATCAAGAAAAGGATCGCCATATAAATTATGCTTAAGAAGAGATCTATCAGGAAAAGGAAATACATCTAAATCAGGCTCGTTGTCTCTGTGTCCATTAAAAATAAGATTACCTCTATGTTTTCTTACCAACCCTCTAACAGCTTCAATTGCCGGTGATCCTTCTATTATAAACTTACATAACTCCAAAAATGTACTTTCCGGTTCACCGACAATAATAAAATCCATTGCTATACAATATTCAAATATATGCTCATAAAATAAACCTGTCAAATAACCAAAACCCACTAAATAGCAACTACTATTAAAGCTTTTTTAAATAATAGCCATTGTATCCAAATCGTCTTATAAGGATTCGAACCCAGGCATAAAAACTATCATGTCTGGGCGCTGATACTGCAACCTATCTATTACCTCTTCCGCACTAAGCTGTTCAACGACCGCATCAATAAAAACTACTCGGCCTATTCTTTTTGCAACTGACGCCAGAGACAACAGCTCCATGGGTGGAAAAATATATCCTGAGCGGATAGGAGAGCACCTGAGTTTTCTCTGTATCATATACTTATAAGGGGGATTAATAAATGCAATTGTGGGATTAGAGATAGCTGCAGACATTGGTAATCTCCTGCTGCGTAACCAGAATCATCTCATTATGCGAACTTGCATAAGCAGCTTGTTTGTGCCACAGGCATTTTTTAGTTGTGCTATTGCATTTTTTCGTGCAACGCATAAGCTATCAAGCTATCCCTAATGGCCCTAATATTTACCGTCGCCATACCCCTTTGCTAGATGTCATGTTTAATGGCAAAAATTCCATGCCGAATAAAACCAGGGCTATTTTTTGCTTAAGAAGTACTTTTGGTCGTAACAATTTGTTTCCCCTAATAGAATAGCTCGCTTTATATACAGCATAACTTAACATACGAGCTGTTACAAGATATTGCTTTAGTTTAAACCTGCCTTGTTTGGGCTCTTAAAGCCTACTTATTGAAAACTCTTTTAGTATAGTATTAGCGATACTTTGGGCTAATAGCCTATTACCTTTATCTGTGCAATGGCCAAAATCACCACCAAACATGTCCTTAAAGTATTCCTTATAGCTTACTTGCTTCAGTGCTTCCTTGAATACTCTCTCGTTATCTACAAATATAATACCCTCATCTTGTGGAAATATCTTCTTTAATGGTTCTACATTACGCATTGGATACTGCACGCAGACTAATTTTATTCCCCGCTTATCTAAGATCTTCTTTAGCCTGCGGTAGTTATTAGCTGTAGCTAGATTATAATGTTCCAACCTTAAGATATTGGCCTTTTGGGCATATTCTTCTGCTAATTCTGGCTTGCCCATTTCTTCATACAACACTGAAAGTACTCCATACACTCTATTATTGTTAGGGTTAATCTCTATGGCTTTTTTGAATGAGTCTTCAGCTTTAGAGAACTTGCCTCGATGCCGATAAAACCACCCTAATTCAATATATGCCTTATCATTCTTAGGGGCAATCTCTATGGCTTTCTTGAATGAGTCTTCAGACTCAGAGAGCTTGCCCTGGTCTCTATAAAACCACCCTAATTCAATATATACCTTATCATTCTTAGGGTTAAATTTTATGGCTTTTTTGAATGCATCTTCAGCTTCAGAAACCTTACCTTGATAGCAATAAGACCTCACTAGGCCAAGATAGGCATCAACATTATAAAGGTTAAGCTCTATGGCTTTTTTGAATGCATCTTCAGCTTCAGAGAGCCTGCCTTGTTTTATACAAGTTCCCCCTAATTCAGTGTATGCGTCATTATTAAGATTAAACTCTATGGTTTCCTTAAATACATTTTCAGCCTCTGGGAACCGGCCTTTATGCCAATAAAGTCGCCCTGGGTCGCTGTAGAAACCTTCGTTATCGGGATTAATCTCTATGGCTTTTTTGAATGAGGTTTCAGCTTCAGAGAACCTGCCTTGATGCCAATAAAGTCGCCCTAACCCGCTATGGGCTATATCATTTTTAGGATCAAGCTCTATTGCTTTTTTGAATAAATATTCAGTGCTAGCAAACTCATCATAGTCCCGATAAGTCAATCCAGGCGTACCATAGAGACCTTCGTTATCAGGGTTAAGCTTTATAGCTTTTTTGAATGAGGTTTCAGCTTCAGAGAACCTGCCTTGATGCCGATAAAGTCGCCCTAACCCGCTATGGGCTATATCATTTTTAGGATCAAGCTCTATAATTTTCTTTAACAAATATTCGGCTTCAAAAAGCTCTCCTTGAATTTGATAAATCAATCCTAGCCTAGACCAGGCATCAGCATTATTAGGGTCAAGTTCTATGGCTTTCTCGAATGCATCTTCAGCCTTAGAGAACCTGCCTTGATTGTAATAATCCTGTCCTAATTCAATATAGGAATTACCATTCTTAGGATCGCGATTGGCGGCCCTTAATACATTCGCTTGCTTGAACTCCTTTAAGATATGCATATATAGAATCCGGCCAAATTTATATACCCGGCAATGCTTAAATAGCCAGGTATCAGACTCGCGTATATCCTGATAATACATTACCCCATTATCATTGCAACCCATCATCGCAACTACCATTTCCGGATGATATTCATTTAGATAAGATTCTACCTTGCTTAATATGACTGCTGTGTTAGCGCGTGCTTTTCCTTTATCTATAACGCTAAAACGTATACCTATATTACTCTGGTTTAAGGTTTGCTCCAGGAATTGCGGGTACTGACCCTGAGTAGTGGATTCTCCTAAACAAAGAATGCGATAAGTGCCTTGTTGTCTTATGGATTGTGAGTTCCTGTATTCTTGTATAGATAATAGGATAAAACCGCCTAAACGCAGACCCGCCTCCAGAAGAACAAAAGACAAAAATATTCCGAATAAAACCAGGGCTATTTTTTGTTTAAGAAGTACTTTTGGTCGCAACAATTTGTTTTCCATAATAGAATTGATTGTATCTTATTTTTATTGATTTGATCTTATTTATTGTACCATTGTTAATTTGACAAATAAAGTAGATTCTCTGCCCGCTCGCAAAAACCATGAGTAACGATAGACACAACAAATGATATATAAAGATTTTTTAAGAGGGCATCACAAAACAAGGGCATTCCCATGCCTTAAAAGTAAGGAGAACTCTAAAGAAATAATACACACTGCATTCAGAGACTTGAACAACTAATGGAGTGTTAAACCATTTAAAAAATTTATAGTGTCCTGTTGGCTTAATTTTAACCTATTTAGCAGTTGACGCTTTATACATTTTCATTTATAATAATTTATATGAAAATTATGCTACTACGGCTACCGATAGCATATTCTGGGTCGGGCCTTTCTAGGGCCGCTTCCCCTGGAGGATATCTTTCCACAAAAGTGTATTGCGAATGGCTTGTTAGATACCCTCCTCTTGGCCTACTTTACTACGGTTCACTTCTAAAACAAAAAGGGCATGCTGTTATATTGCTGGATGGCGAATTGATGGGATATAATATGAAAAATATCCTAGCTCTTGCTAAAAAATTTGCACCTGATATTATCTGTTCCACTGTGAATATATACAATCCACGATCTGAATTTAAGGCACTAAAAAACCTAAAAGATAGTACACAATCAACTATCATAGCCAGAGGACATTTTCCACGTCTTTACCCTACAGAAACTATCCTAAATAACCATATTGATATAGCTTTAACCGGCAAAGGCTTTAACTCCATATGCAGTGTTGTCGAAGCAATAGAGAAGGGGGGACAACTAGAAACCATAAATGGAATCATCTATAAGCAGAACGATTCTATTATCAAAACTTCTGCGGAAAAGCCTTTTAATTTTAATGCCATTCCTTTCCCTGCACGGGAATTGCTTGACAATGATTTTTATACAACCGCTTTGACCAAATATGACAAATTTACTACATTAACAACCAGCATCGGATGCCCTTTTACTTGCGCTTATTGTGTTGACCGTCATATCCCGTATCAAGAACGTAGCGTTGAAAATACAATAGCAGAAATCGAACAATGTATTTACACATTTGGAATTAAGGAAATAACTTTCCTAGATTCCACATTCTCGCTTAACAGACAACGCTCTATAGAGCTCTGCGATGAAATAATTAAACGCAAGCTTAAATTTAAATGGGCAATACGTACTCGTCCTGACTTAGTTGATGATGAATTGCTTAAAATGTTCGCTCATGCCGGCTGCATCAGCATTCACTATGGTATAGAATCTGGGGATCAGAGCATATTATCTAGCGTGAACCGTGAAATCGATCCGGTGCAAGTAAAAAGCGCTGTTGAGTTAACTGCTAAGCGAAAAATGGAGATACTAGGTTTTTTTATGATAGGCAATTGCGGCGAAACTTTTGATTCGATTAAAAAAACGATTGCATTGGCGCGGTCGCTACCATTAGATTTCGCTCAATTTAATATAACGTTTCCTGTGCCTCAGAGCAGTGTATTTGAAAACAATAAAAAACAACTTGGAATGGACATATGGCTTGCATCGTATAAAGGGGAGATTGTTACTAAGGAAATGTGCAAACCTCAAAATACAGATCTATCATCTGAAGAATTGACCTACTGGACTAACCGAGCATATAGAGGCTTCTACCTTCGCGCCAACCAACTGTGGAAACTAGCTACCTCTAAATACGCACTTCATATTATAATACGGCAATTCAAATTGCTTTTTATACACTTCAAGCAATTGAAAAACAGATTATTCGTTTAAAAGATTTTTTTTATAAAACGCAGTATTCCTTGCCTGAATATCCTCTGATTTGTTTTAGCGCTTTTAAATGTCTGCTCCTTGCAATTCTCCTGATACCATCTATAAGCGGATGTTAATGATTGCGCGTTGCTTTTTCTGGCTGACCATCCTAATAGCCGTTTTATCTTATCTACCGATACATTAAAATCCTTATCTATAATTCCAAACGCACCCTCATATAATGGTGAGATATTCAGGCGATTCAAGGTTCTTAAAATACATTTTACCGGGCCTGCCGGAAAACTAACTAATCTTGAAGCACTTCTAATTTCATGAATAAATTCTAATAAATCCTCTCTGAGCGCACCAAACTGCTCCGCTCCAACATTAAAAATATTGTTTGCCTTTTCCTCTGAAGCCGTCAACGCAAGAAATACAGCCTCTGATAAATCCTCAACATCTAAAAGCTGACACCGATTAACCCCTGAGCCTATAAGGGGGACTTTCCTGCCCTCACTAACCCAATCAAATAATATCTGAAAAACACCTAACCTTCCTGGCCCCAGCACGGGACTCGGACGTAGCACAGGAACTACCATTCCGTCTTTTCTATATATATCACAAATAGATTCTGATATTATTTTGCTTTCGGCGTGTGCCCCAAAACCGCAACACAACGCTGTCTCTTCAATTGGTATTTTTGCCTGTAAACCATATACTGCTGTTGAAGATATATGCACCACCCTTTTAACACTGTTCTTTTGCGCTGCCTTTAATATATTAGATATCCCATTTATCGCTATCTGATAAATTTTTCTAGGTTCTCCATATGACGGTAAAGCCGCGGCATGGATTATAAACTCTGTATTTTTTGCTGCATTAGATACTAAATCATAATCACACACATCTCCGTTTACAAATTCTACTTCACGCTGATAATCTCCTCTATCACAATCTAAAACATCGAGCATCCTTACAAGAAACCCTTTGCCCATTAGATAATTAGCTAAATACGTTCCTATATATCCTGCGCCTCCTGTAATTAAAATTCGCTTCTTCAATATTTCCTCTTTTTTTCAAATTATTTACGTGGTTTGAGAAAAAATGCTTCCATAAGGTATTGCGCATTGTGAACATATATCCTTTGTTTCAGCGCAAACGGTTTTAACACGTAGTTGTTGATAAAAATTCGAATTACGCATAAAAAATATGTCTTCTCCCGCACTGCTATACTCTTTATGGGTTGACAGCATGCAACAAGGAATAACGGCACTATCCCATAAAACCACCATAGCGCCCCACAGCCACCAGCATGGTTTTCTTTTCATATTCTTTTTTCGATACACGCCTCTTATATACTTGCTATCACGAGGCAAAAGTGATTTATCGTGTGTTCCAATCGGTTTAAGGTCAAAACTATCAACACCAAGGCTCCTTGCTAAAGATTTAAATCCTGGCACTTCATGCTCGTTATATGCAGTTACTAGTAACTGAAGGTTAACAAGCGGGTATTTGCTTCTTTGTTTTTGTTTTTCATCTATCAGCATCCTGATGTTATCAAAAACATTTGAGAGCTTTCCATTCTTTCTGTGGCAGCGATAAGTTTCCTGTGTAAGGCCATCTATAGAAACTGTAAGCAAATCCAAATTAGAAGAAATTATATTTCTCGCGCTAGTAGGACTAAGCTGCTGCAAATTAGTGCTTATATATGTAGCTATTTTTTGCGCATGCGCATAAGAAATCATATCATATATATGATCGTTCAGCAACGGCTCACCTGAATAATGCAGAGCAATCATATATGCATAATCCTTGACACTATCTATGACCATCTTAAAATCAAACAATGTCATTTTGCCTATGGGATCGGTGGATTTCTCTTTAAGGCAATATTTACATCCGGCATCACACTTATTTGTTGGCTGGATTTTGATAAAATAGGGTTTTCCTCTAGCAACTTTTCGCCATGACATCCTATCAAGTTCCACGCAAAATAGATTGATACACTTTTTAAATGTTGTATACCTCAAAAATAATACGGCGCCAAGCATAAATCTTTTTATATATAATACCCGCTCTATATAGAAAAAAACAGCTCGGCTCATCTCTTTGCACTTTCCAACTTGTTGATCATATTAGCAAACATATCCTATCTGACAATCAGTACCATCTAAAGTATCTGCCAAAATTACTGGCTCACAGACTTTTATTTTTAGTCGCATCTTGCCAATTAACTTGATATAAAAATACTTTCACGCCATCGTACTCCCTTGCTTCGAGTAAAATATATCGCTGATTAAACCATTGATTAAATTCCTCGAAATAATAGTCACCCCATGCTGAACTAATAAGCCAAACTCTCTTATAATCCTCTAGCAGCTGACTATTGTCACAAGCCATCAATTCGTCTATAGTCTCGCCTAAGCGAAAGTTGTGTTTCTCTGGATCATGAATAATAAGCCTCGGCTTTTCTCCTAAATCACTTTTCATCACGCGAACTTTATATAAAAATTCATTTGTTTGACAAGCCTTAGAATTAAGCATAACCTTTTTACGTGACCTATCTAAATAATACTCAATCGGCAATAAAGATACCTCGCTAGTATGCACAATTAAATCGTTTTTTTTGTAATTCTGCCTTATAAATTCTGCAGGCATTTTAAACTCTTTGCGCTTAACAACCCCTAAGCGCTCCCAATATGGCGATTCCATGCAGTTTAAGTAGTAATTATGCAACGAAAAGACCGATATCATGCACACTACAATCATCACTAATATTGCTTTTACTTTTTTCATTCTGCTTACACAAAATCCTATTAGAATGTAGAAAAATGGCAAACAACAGGTAACATATCTATCAGCATATAATGGCTTAACACAAAAAGAGAATGCTAATAAGAAAATTATCGGGAATGCAAAAAACCATAATAGCAGCACCATTTTTTCCTTATTCTCGCGCAATAATTGAATAAATGCTTTCAATAGCATAGCTATTGATATTAAACCGCCTACCATTCTAATCACATTAGGGGCATAATACCCTGCTGCAAAGTTCTTCAGAGTATAAAATATATCTAAAAAAGACGCTACCTTAATATAAGGGCGTTGCCATGCGTTATATGAGATATCCTTAACTTCAGGCCAAAGGCAAATGTAAAACCACACCACTATTAAAACAAGTTGAATTAATTGGAATAGGCATAAACGGTACAAATGATTCTTAGATTTTTTTATAAAGAATAACAAATATCCAAGCTGGGCACCAATAATTAGTATATTGGGATAATATATATAAATACATACGCAATTACATATAACATTGCCCACCCAATAACGATAAGAATGCTCTTCCAGCGCTTTTATAAAAAAATAAGTTGCTAGTATTACAAAAAAAACTGTCAAGGAATACGTTCTCAATTCCTGCGAATGGTAGATATGAAGCGGAGATATGCTTAAAAGAAAAGCGCTAACATAAGCCACCCTTACATCGAAAAGCTTCTTAGCAAGTAAATATATCGCAAAAATAGAGGCAACGCCAAAACACACTGAAGACAATCTTAACACAAGTGCACTTGTTCCAAACACTTGCCAGCATTGCAAGAATAAGTTGTACGCAATATGTGGAAGCACTCGTGAGCCGCAACTTACAGCTCTAATCAGAGCGATTATTTCATCGTAGCTTAAATCATATTTTGTCAAATTAATTAATCTAAACATTAATCCAACACAGATTATATATAGGAATAGATGCTTTTTGATTTTCATTTAACAGACATAATCCTCATAATATTTATATAATAAGTTAATTTTTATGCTGTTGCATCCCTAGTTCAACAATAAATTTTATACGCTTTGAATTAAATCATCGCGCATATCCTGCTTCCCGCCTTGCAATAGCCTCACTGGATTTTGCTTAAAATTTAGAGTGGTTTTTCATCATCAACGGAAAAAGCTTATAAATATATCGTAAAGATGCAGTTATATTATGCAAAAGAAAAATCTTCCTTAAAATTAATCTTGCCGGCCTATGTGATAAATAAAAAAGAAAATGTGCTGTCCGAATTAAAAACCTCAGTAACCCATATGTAAACCCTTGCGGTACATAAACTACCTCCTGCATCATATTGGAAGAAAATATGCCCCACTTTCTAAATGGCACCCTGCCTGTTTCGCTTTTTGCAATAGTTTCTATAGGAGTATTAGGAAACATAAAAAGTCCGCTAAAAGAAGCTACGTCTAAATATTTTCTCGCAAATAAAATAGTTTCGGATATACTTTTCGCTGTTTCTCCGGGCGCACCAATAATTAGATTTCCGTAAGGTATAATACCACTCTCGCGAGTCAATCGTAGATTCTTTTTCATGGTTGACAATTTTATGTTTTTATTTAACCTATCTAGTATGAGCTGTGACCCAGATTCAACACCATAAAATATCTCCTCGCACCCAGCGCTTTTCATTAAAGTTAATAATGGCAAATCTACTTGGTCAAGACGCGTTGTGCAAAACCACTTTATCTTTAACGCTTCGTTAGTAATCCTAGAGCATAGTTCTTTAACTCTTTCAGCATCAACTGTAAATACCGCATCAAAAAAATGGAAACGGTTGATATGGTATTTATTTTGCAGAAACTTTATTTCTTTAATAATATTTTCCGCGCTCCGTAACCTAAGACGTGATTTCCAATCACAACAGAATATGCAATTATTTTTACAACCTCTTGATCCTAAAATTGGTAATATTGGCTCATCAGGCTTAACTGTCCCGCAAGGCACGTGATATGGGGAAACCCTATACGGTTTCAAATCTAATAAATCGTACGACGGAAAAGGAATGCTGTCTAAGTCTTCGGTAGGTTCTCGGGGCACATTCATAACAATCTTCCCTTTGTCCTTAAAGCAGATGCCTGCTATATCACTGAGTTTTTTTCCTTTACCATTTAGTGATTCGCATAATTCCAGAAAAGACCACTCTCCCTCTCCGATAACAACACAATCGCAGCTTTTCTCCTGAATACAACTCTCCGCTAATTCTGTAGGGTAAATGCCGCCAATAACAGTAAATATTTCTGGTGATGTTTTTTTAACCGTCCGCATTGTTTCCAAAGCATTCCTGTAAGTTAGAGCGGTGGCTGTGACCCCGACAATATCTGGCTTGATACTCCTTACTATAGATCCTAAACGATCAAAAGTAATTTTTTCCGCAGCTGCATCAAGGACAAATGTGGACTTGTAATTTTTCGAGCGAATCACAGAAGCAATATACAAAATTCCAAGTGGGGGTACCGTATAATCAAAAATTCTTGTGTAGGGGTTTATCAGAAGTATTCTCATTCGGGCTTGCCTATGTTTGTTATTTTTTAAATATAGAGGTAATGCGCTTTATGAAATCATGACGACAACAGACCATGGCCATAGAATCTAGTCAATATGCGAAAAGCGTTAAAGCCGTAGTTGCAGGCAGCATTACAACCCATACCACGCCAATTATGCATAGCATTAAATTTCATTTTATTTTTACTGCTTAAAAATTCTCATAATCTTCACCAAACAACTTGCTTGCTATTATTTTACTTTTCAGCGTACTGGAGAAAATCTCGTTTCCTTTATCAGAGCGGTGCTTTCCGTTTCTTGTATCAGTATCGCGAGGCGCGCGATACATTTCTTTAGCAGTGGGGGGATAGCAAATTAAGTATATTAGAATTCAAAAACCCCTGTAACGGCTATACTTATTATTAAAATAAAATTAAAACCGCGTTGTTTTCGATACAAAAAATAGCATTAAATAGTCTAGCACAGAATAATCGTAAACAAAAGGTAAAATTCTGATAAGTTGGCGATCGTGAATTCCAATCCACAAAAAAATTCCGCTTTAAATTAAAAACAGTGAAAGAGTATATAATCTACAAAGAATTTAATTGTCATACCATTTCGGCTTAATTAAGCTTAAAAACCCACAAGAATTTTTATTCCCTGCTTTAATCAATATAGCATCCTTTACGTTTTGGAATAACCCTCTGACAAATATACTAAGAAACCACCAATACAATCGTCTTCTGTACTTATTGGAGAAAATAATTCTCGCCATGCTATTGACAATCTGGAGACTACAAAACGCAGGCTTGCCGCTTTAGTTAATTCGTTTACTTCATCACAGGAAAGTTTTTCTGTAGACATAACCGCCTGCAACCAATTATAATGCGTAAAATCGTTATCCACAATCCAACCCTTCTGCATGGCTTCATAGTATAACATGGTTCCGGGAACAGGAGTTATTGGATGAAATATCATAAATTCTACTCCGATATCAATAGCATAATCTACCATTTCCAGCAAAGATTCTTTAGTTTCATTTCGTACACCTGTCAAAAAAGTGCCCTGCCTATGAACATTCGGATATTTTTCTTTCAAAATTGCAAAAGCTTCTACGCATGCGCTTTGTGTGTATTGTTTATTTATGTTTTTAAAATCCGAGTCCCTCGCCCTCTCTACACCAATAAAAGCGTTAATCATCCCTGCCTTTACCATTTTCTCTAAAACACCCAAGCGTTCATCCCTAACAACAAAGTCCGCTCTTAAAAACGCCCACCAGTATAAATCTTTATAGTTCCTTTTAATGAGTCTTTCGCAAAAATCATCCACCCACTCAGGATCAACATTAAAAGTTGGATCATTCCAAAATAGAATACGCCTGTTATACTTCTTGTAAAGGATGTCTATTCTTCCAGCGTCTTCTCGACACTTTTGCTTCTATATATTGGGAACAGTTTTAACTCATCTGCGATTTCAACATTCGCCCCTTGTGGAAACATATACCCGAAGGGGGAGTAGCTACCCATTGGCATAAGATCATAAGCAGGCATTGGCAATGCCCCTGACCTTAGAGATGTCTGTTTTATTCCGAACAGCCTGAAGCAATTCTAGAAAAGTATACTCTCCTTCAAACTTAACAACGTAATCAATTGAATATTCGTTAAGCGACTCTTTTACCATCCAGGAGAAAAAATGTCCTCCTGCTACAGTAATAACACGAGGGTCTATCTCCCTTGCCAGCTTAAATACCTTTACTGCTTCATGATGATACAATGCTTTCTCTCCCGCTCCTACAACATCTGGTTTCTCGGCTTTTAGCATATCCGCTAGGGTTTTCCAGCCGATCTTAAGCGGAGGGCAATCTATAATCTTTACCTGCCTTGTCTGGCATCCGCTCTCTTATGACTGCCGCCAGACAAGGCAGGCCTAATGGCATCATATAATTATCTGACTCATTGATTACAGGCCATAAATATCTAGGTGGACGCACTAATATAATTTTCATTTACTCTCCGTGTCGTTGCAACGCAACCTTTCCTTTACTACCACTAGTAATTGCATAAAGAGTTTATACAGCAAAAAACTGCCTCCAAAAAGAATGTCTCCCATATTAATCATACGCAATTTAAGATGCCTGAGGATAACATGCGGTCGCATGTAATAACAAAACATGCTCTCACCTTGTATCTTGATTAACTCCTCTCGTGTCATATGCTTGGGAATAAGTGGCAATTTCTTGCTACCGTAAAGCCATGTATTCCAACTGGTGAAATCTTCATAGCCACAATCGGGATCAATATTGTCTCTGTACTTTTCATATAGTAGCGTCCCGGGATAAGGTATAACAATATTAAATTTAACCATATCACAATCAAGTTCTTTTGCAAAACGTATGGTTTGCCTGCAAGCTTCTGCTGTCTCTTCGGGCATTCCTATCATAAACAATCCTAGTGTTAATATGCCCTGCTTCTTAATGGCTTTCATAGTGTGTTTCGCAGATTGAACAGTTGTCCTCTTGCTCATCGAATTAAGGGTGTCTTGATTGCCCGATTCAAACCCTAGCATAATAAGATGCAATCCCGCTTCTTTCATCCTTGCCAATAATGAATCTTGAGTCTGGTCTGTGCGCATTGAGGTAATCCACTTAATCTTCGTATGAAGTTGGCGTTTTATAAGTTCATCGCAAAATTTATAACCTATTTCTGCTGTGGAAGGGAAAATGCTATCACCAAAGACAAAATTATATATATTTAAATGATGACAAATATATTCAATCTCATCTACTACCTTAGTAACTTCTCGCACTCTAAAACCATTGTGAACTTTATCCTGTGCACAAAATATACACTTAAAAGGGCAACCTCGAGAAGCCTGTATTAAGACTGTAGGACCTTTTAAGCCGAGCATCGGTGCCTTAGCATAATTTTTCCAATCCAAGAGATGCCATGCTGGATATGGTAAATCATCTAGGCATTCGATAGGTCCGCGGTCTTTATTATGCACAATAGATTTACCACAACGGTAGCTTATCCCATTAATGTTTGAAAAATCGCTGCCAGTGTGAATAGCAGAGACGAGTTCTAGAATAGTATACTCCCCTTCACCCCTTACTATCACATCAGCTATGCCTTGTTGCAATATCTCGTCCGCAAAAAGCGTAGGATGTAAATTACCCATTACAATTTTCGGATTTTTTCCCAGCAATCTAATGCTCCTACAAAGTTTTTTTACATTGGGAAATGCCGGGGTCAAGCAAGAAAATCCAATAACGTCCGGCTCCAAAATATTAATCCGGCACAATAATTGCTTGTTATTCAAGCCGCTTGCATATTGGTCTATAATGTGAACTTCAAAATCGTTCTTTTCTAATATTGCGGCGATAGAACATAAGCCCATAGCTGGGACAGGCGGAAGCAATCTTCTGTGAATATTGCTTAACTGCTGACTATCTGCAATAGGGTTTACTAGCACTACTCTTATATTGTTCTTTTTCTGCATAGCAAGCACACACCTTTTTATTATATGTTAGTACAAATAAAAAATAGTTAATCGATCGAGGAATAAGCTTTTACTGCATTAACGATCGTAGAGGTATCAGGAAAATACTCTATTAATTTAATTCTTTCCACTCCCGCTTCTTCATAGGCAGCTACTTCAGCTGGTTTAATCCATATATGCTGGTTGGTATCGTTCTCTCCAAGCAAAAGATTCATTTGGCCTTCCTTGCAAAGCATGCGATGGCTTCCGATTTGATTAAATTCCTGGGTTAAATGAGAGCTTCTGTTAGAATAAGCACTATAGCTAGTTGACTGAGATAGATAGAACTCATTCGCCACTAATTGCAACTGGCATCTCAGAGCTTTTTTTATCGACATAATCAATTCGAAATTACCACTTACTGCATCCGGAGCTAAAGTAATAACATCAACCCCCAAATCATTCCAACGTTTAGCGCGTAATAAGGTATCGACCTGGGCACAATGTGAAACCTCAACCCCTAAAGTATGGTAACATTTTTTTATTATTTCTGCTAAGTACGGTATACTTATAGTTATTGAGCTGACTTGTGTCTTAACAAGCCAATCCAGAAAACAGCGAACATTTTCCTGCCACTTCCGTGTCCACTCTAGGTTATCGCAGCATGTTCCATCAAATATATAGTTAAATCTGTATCCTGACTTGTTAATTTTCGCAACATATTCTGCCATCTCTTTTCTAGAACCATCAAAAGCCAAAACGCTGCCGCTACCGCTGCCTGCGGCATCCAGGTGCAACCTACCATATATAGAAGATACACTATCCCTTGGGATAGATTCAAGAAAATCATTGCGCCAATTAAAAGGAATCGATAGCTTCATATTGTTTTATTTGCCATTGTCGATTTACGCATATTGTTACAGCGTTGGTTTTCGAATATAAATGTATAAAGCCTACTGATTAATTAAGATAACGGAATAGTCTACCTGTATACAGTTTGTTAAGAAAGCTCTCTATTCTCTTAATACGTTCTTTTTGCTTTACGGTATTGATATTTAAAACCTTTTTTGCTACATCGTAGCAATAATTACAACCCGTCTTACAGGTAAAATCGCATCTTTCTTCAACAAAATAATCTAGAAAACCATCCAGCCCACAATTATTAATAGTAACGTAATCCTCCGCGAATAGATTGCTCGCCTCCTTAAGATAAAACGGATTAACATAATAAGGTTTCAAAAAATATTTAACTTTTCTAAAATAAGAAAGAACTTGTTTGTTTCCTGTAACAATATTTTTCTTGGCTCCGGAAAGTATGTCAAGAAGGTTACCTTTGTATGATCGGTTTGCGTATGCATGGGCTATCTTATGAATAAAAAATGTTGGCATTTGCCTGCCAACGAGTTTCAGTCCATCTATTCCCAACGCTTCATAATAGTGAACATCTTCGGGCCTAATCCACATACTTTTTATATACTCTACCGGTTCCTTCACCCTTATGAGTCCGCACCGCAGCGTGCAGTAATCAATCAGGTATCCTTTAAGGCGATGCTGTGATTGAGACGCATGCGCGTTAATATTGGAGTGGTATTTATACAAGTTGCAACCTGCCAAACATTTCAGGTTAGCGATTAACTGCAATCTACAGCTTACCGCGCCTCTAATCTTCTTAAGTAGGGAAAAATTTCTATTCGTATCCAGGACTGAAAGGGTTATCTTGTCAGCACCTATCTCTTCCCACATAAGGGCCTTACGAATTGTGTTAACATTCTCCTGAACAGATACATTAACCTTGAACAATGTATAACTTTTTTTGATAAGCTTCATCATAAAAGGGGACGACACTGTAACAGAATCAGCTCCTGCCTCAATGACCCATTCAATTAATTCTTTAATCTTATTTTGGCCTGATTTCGTTAGCTCCCAATTGCCTAGACAGGTACCATTGAGTAGGTAGTTAAATTTAAAGCCGTACGTGTGCGCCTGTTTAATGTGCCTGGCCGCCTTTTTGCGAGAAACAGAGTGGAGTATGGCACTTGCCCTTCCCCCTCCAATAAAATCGGCATCTAATTTACCGTAAATCTCGGAAACAGCATGGGTAGGTAAGCCGGGGATTAAATCATCCTGCCAATTTGTCGGAACTGAAAACTGTATATCTTTCATAAAAAACCTACAACGCTATAGAATTACGTTCATTGCTTTTATGCAACTTTGGTGTCGTATTCATAGCACGAACTGCTTTGCTGTCATCTTAACCTGACTACATTTATTGCACTATTGCTCGCTTGGCAAGCAAAAAACTCATGTGGTTTAAGATGATTAGCCACTCTGGCTAAGGTAGTTATCATTAAAAACAGTCCTCATGAGGCCCTTCCATGCTAACATTTCCCTTGCACAAGGTTATCTAAAAACTCTTTATAAAAGCGTTTTGCCTGCTCCATTGTATCTTGGTTATATACAACCACTTTTTTTGCAATATCATCACAATAGCGACATTCGCTACATTGTTTTACGTTACAATCCTCTTTAAGAAATTTGCTGATAAATCCATCTAGCTTATTATTGTCAATATATACATCCATGCTTTTTGTTAACTTAATAAATTTGAAACAGTTCAGTAAATTGGTTTCAAATGGATGAAAAAAATACTTGAATTTATTCCATATATTACGCGCTGTTAAAGGCGAACCCGCCTGAAATGCAGGAAGTAAATCTATCAGATTTCCACTATATTTGCGCTCGCTATAAGCCTTTGCAATCTTAAGTAATGTACTGGTAGAACTGCGGCGGTCTACAAGCTTTATTGTATCTATGCCCACGTCTTCATATACACTAATATCTTCTGGCCTGATCCATTGAGAACGAATAAATTCAGCCGGATTGAGCATTCTTAAATATTTGCACAACAAGATGCTATAATCAATAAATAATCCTGGCTTATTGGCAGCACAGCTTTGTGAAGCATGCGTATCCCACAGATTATGATAATTAAATAATGCGCATTGATACAAGCATGCAGCGTTAGCAATCACCTTTAATTCACAATCTACCGCTTGACGTATTAACCGTAATTGTTTAAAATCACGGTATAAAAAAGGGTGAGACAGCGTAATTTCATTAGCTCCTATATCGTGCCAAAATTGAGCTTTTCGTGCTGTGGTCACTTCAGCGATTGTAGAAACACTCAACTGCAAATTAGGATGTCTGTCTTTAATAAGCTGAAGAAGATAAGGAATCGCTACCGTAACTTTATCCACCCCAATGCCAACAAGCCAATCCAAAAAACGATAAATTCTTTTTCTACCAGACCTAGAATACTCCTCAAAGTTAAGGCTAGCTGCATTTAGTAAATAATTGAATTTTATTCCTGACTGATGCAGTTTGTAAATATGTTCAACTAGCCTTTTCTTACTTACATGCTGGAGTCCTGCAGTGGGGCGGCCTCCTCCAATAATATCAATTGGCAACTTACCATAAACTTCTTCAACACCTAAGGCCTTAAACTCATCTATAAGTTTATCGTCAAAATTTGTCGGCGGGTTTATTTTCATATCTACGATTTTATAAAGTTAATTACTGTTATTGTTAAAAATTTTGCGTTCATGCTTTATCCCTCCTGTGTATATTTTCTTTTTTCGGAATCTATGAATCGTACCATTTTGGTTTTCTCAATCTCATAAAGCCTGTAAGGCCTTCGTGGTTGCCTTTCCCTAAAACAGCATCTTTTATCTCCAGGAACATCATCTTTAGGGTATTTATAAAAAACCACCAGTAGAGCCCGCGTTTATGTCTGCGGGTAGAAAATAATCCTCTTATAAGCCAATGTGGCCTATACAAAACATACCGCTTATTAAGCTCCATATTCAAAGCAGAAAAATCTTTTCCTGATAAACCGGTAAGGGAGCGCATTACCGGAGTAGACCAATCATATTTCGCCAAATCTTTCTCCTCTAAAAGATCTTTCTTTTTGGCCTCCTGATAAAGGTAAGTACCCGGTACAGGGGCTACCGGATGAAAAGCAGGATAATCGATATCAATTTCTACAGCATATTTGACGAGGTTCAACATAGACTCCCTTGTATCTGAAGGCATACAAGTAACAAAAGTCCCCTGTCTGAATACTGTAGGATATTTTTTTTTAAAAATCGCAAAAAGCTCTTTTACCATATCGCGCGTGTAGCCGCTCTTATTGATTTGCGCATAATCTTCGTTACAAACTCTTTCTATGCCGACTAAAGGATGCACTAATCCAGCCCGAACCATCTTTTCTAAGATACCTAGGCGCTCATCTCTTAATGCAAAATCTGCGCGTATAAACGCCCACCAATGCAAATCCTTATAATTTCTTTTAAGCAACTTTTCACAGAACTCATCGGTCCATTTTGGATCTACATTAAAAGTAGGATCCGCCCAAATGATATAACGTCTATTATACTTATTATAGGCGATATCAACTTCCTCAAGCATTCTATCCACGCTCTTGCTTCTATACGCAGGGGCTATGTCTAACTTTCCTTTTTCTATATCTGCTTGAGTCTGCTTGCCCCAGAACGTCCATAGAGAACAAAAACTACACCTATCTACACACCCTCGAGAATGTTCCAGTGTAACACTTTGCGGCCAAAGATAACCAAAGGGGGAATATTTCCCCATTGGCATAAGATCGTAAGCAGGAATCGGTAGCATATCTAAATCCTTAACCAATGGCCTCAAGGCAGTTGTAACTATCACACCATTATTTTTGTAAGCGATTCCTTTTACTGCAGACAAATCGATGTTATTCATCAGCGCATCGATTAGTTCTACAACTGTCTCTTCCCCTTCAAACCTCACGATAACATCTATTAAAAATTTACTTAAGCTATGATCAACCATCCATGAAAAAAAATGCCCCCCCGCGATCGTAATCACATCCGGATTTATCTCTTTCGCTAATCTAAACAACTTAGCTGCTTCGTGATGATAAAGCGCTTCCTCTCCTGCTCCTACGATATCCGCGTTCTCTTGTTTTAATATGCCCCTTAAGCTCTCCCATCCTATTTTTAATGGGGGACAATCTACAATCTTTACTTCAATCGTCTTTATTTTTGCCCTTATGGCCGCAGCTATACAGGGCAATCCTGCCGGCAGAAGAAAATTGTCTGATTCATTTATAAAAGGCCAGAGATATCGCGGCGGTCGCACTAATAGAATTTTTTTTACGATCATTTTATATTTTTGGGTTTTGTTGAAATAATAAACTGCTTTTATTAATCTGCTGTGTTACTCATCAAACCGCGATATCCTGCCAGAATATCGCTGGCTCGTTATACATTAGGCAAAAGCCACATAAAGCTTTTATGTTCCGGTCAATTGTTATGTTGCACTGAGAAAATTAACCGTGCTGAGGATATAATCGCCAATGTAAAACAACCTAGAAAAAATATATTTATTTTAAAAAAAAGCAAAATCCCGCTTACGCCCCATAAAAAAGTAACTAGATAGATATTGAACAAAGCCTGCCTTTTCTTGTTTTTTGCGACAAGTAATTGTAAAAATATGTGGTCTTTGCTTTTTCTCAATGGCGCAAGGCCCTTTTTAAAACGTATGCTAATAAGGTACAGAGTATCTATCATGGGGAAAGCTAGGATTATTAATGGAATAAGAACTGAATAAGGGTTAGCCATAGTCGCGTAGTCGCCATGTATACTTAGGGTGGCAAATAAAAACCCTAGAAAATGGCTTCCTGAATTCCCTAGTATGATTTTTGCCGGAGGGAAGTTAAATATTAAACAAGAGAGTAGCGCCCCACAAAGTCCGGCAAATAATCCCGCAGTGATGAAATTGCCGCTTATTGCCAAGACGATAAAAAAAGCTAGGCCGGCTATAAGCGAGACGCCTACGCATAGCCCATCTCCTATGTCCAAAAGATTAAACATGTTGGTAACTCCTAGTAACCATAAAAAAGAGATTAGATAATTGCCCCAAAGAGGAATAAAATATACCTGTATTAACTTTCCCTTAACGAGAAATAGGCAAATAATAATTACTTGAACGAGTATTTTTTTGGAAAGAGACAATTCTTTAAGATCATCAAATGCGGCAGTAATAAAAACTATGAACGAAAATATTAGGATATGTATTAACTCAGGTGGCATATGGACTCTTTTATAAAAAAACGGAATGGATACTCCTAGCGAAAAAGATGCCAATAGCCCCACGCCGCCGAGAAAAGATACGTTGTTCTTATGCCTAAAAATAGATTCCTTAAAAGAATATCTTTTGAGCACATTTAAAAAAATACATCCAGAAAAAAATGCTAGCAAAAAAACGGTTAGGTACGTTTTCATGTCACCAGAACCTCTTGATAAACTTTTTCTGTTAATTGCGTCATTCTCTTGTCCGACCAATATGTTAAGTCAAAATTATCTCTTGCAGCTATAGCCCGCTTATGCCATCTATTATCATTATCCATTATATCCAAAACCGCATCTGCTATGCCTTGTGCGTTCTTGCGCTGAAGAACAATACTGTTATCATTGTCAAGTATATCTAAAACACCACCTGTATCTGTAGCAACTACCGGTAAGCCGGAAGCAACCGCTTCGATTACTGCCAATGGTAGCCCTTCCCAAAGAGAGGTAATAACCAAAAGTGACGCTCGAGAAAGAAGCTGAGAGACATCATTCACCCAGCCCTTTAGCAAAACATGCCCAGACAATTTTCGCTTCTCTATTTCGCGTTTTATACTTTCCTTTAATGGGCCATCACCTACAATAAAGAAGGTTATGTCTCTTCTTTTTGCCTGTATCATTTGTACAGCATCCAGGAAATGGATTAAGCCTTTCTGGCGCTTTAGACATGATATGTTAATAACCAAGCTTTCAAAGGAAAGGCGAGCTTTTCTCTGAAGAAAAATACTCTCTGCCCGTTGGGCGCTTACTCCATAGTGTATTATAACAAATTTATCCGCTGTAGACACTTTCTCTTCAAGGCCTTTGCGCAAGTCTGATGACGAAACTACAATTATTTTTTTTGTAACAAGTGCTGTAAATTTCTCTAAAGAAACATAAAGATAGCGCGATAACGGGTTTAAAAAATCATGAAATGACCAGCCATGCACTGTATAAACAATATTTCTCACGCCCGCCAAAAAAGCTGCCCACCTACCCAAAATAGACGCCTTAGGTGAATGGGTATGCACTATGTCAAATCTGTTGTTTCGTATAAGTAAGTAAATTCTTACAAAAGCAATAAGGTCATTAAGCGGGCTTATTATGCGCACTAACTCTGCGATAAAATAAGTTTTCGACAAAGAAGTCTTCTCAAACTCTCCTCTAAGCCTTCCTCTGCCTCCCGCACACAAGAACAGATCGTATTTATCCTTGTCCAAATTCTGTATAAGGGATAGCAATTGCTTCTGCGCCCCTCCCAATGCCAGGTGAGTAATTATAAAGAGAATCCTTATTTTCATTCTTCTTTACGAACCACACGTTCGATGTCATCCCTTAATAAGGTGACTGTTCCTATAGCGCTGCCTATATCTACTTCCAATATTATACGTTTATCTGTCTCTCTTTTTATTATACCGTTAAAGCTGCGCTTATTCTTCATATATATTATATGGGTAGGAAAAAAATTCAGCTGCCTTATATTGTCCATGGCTTCCTCAATAAAATAGAACTTCTGTGAAGACAGCATATCAGCCTGCTTAAGCGTTGCCATGGCACCCTCGTAATCACAGAGATTATTTTGTATGTTCGACAATGTTAAATAGGCCTCTCTATAATCTGGCTTGATAGCCAGCGCTTTCTTTACTGATCTTTTTGCCTTCTCGTATTCGCCAATACCATTATAAGCGCAGGCTATGCCATTTAAAAGAAAGGGGTTGGCAGGGGCAATCAGCAATTTATTTTGGCAGGATTCAAGCTCTTTTTTATATTCCGCGATAGCGTCTTCTTTTCGACCTTCCTGTTCATAAATATTCGCCAAATCATTATGCACATTAGGGTAATCGGGATTCTTGAGAATTATCTTTTTGTATTCCGCGGCACTCTCCTCCAAGTTACCACCATCTCTATAGACACTGGCCAAGCTGTATTGGAAGTGTATATTATCCGGCTCCGAACTTACTGCCTTCTCCAATGATTGGGCTGCCTGTCTGTAGTCTTCAAGATTCATAAAAGCAAGACCCAAGTTGTTGAGAATAGTCGCATCCTGGCTATTAATTAACGCTGCTGCTTGATACGCCTCTACCGCTTTTTCGAAAGATTTTTGTTCGAAATAGATATCACCTAAAAGTTTGTGCGCAGGAAAGAACTCGCTATCTATGCGTATAGCCTCATTCAAATTGTCCTTTGCTTTGTCATGCCTATTGTCTGCATAATAAAGATGCCCAAGCACATAATGCGAAAAGACTGGGTTCCAATTGAGTTGCAATGCCTTATTTGCTAACTCATACGCATTGGCCTTGTCCCCGCTAGCAAACGCATCCATTGCAGTATTGATAAGATTTGTAGTATACGCTGAAGTAACATAGCCTATTAAGTGCCTTATTACCTTGTTATCAGGCTCCACTGCCTCCGCCTGTCTTAAAACAGCGAGCGCTTCAGTGTATAATTTTCGTTCGAAATACACATTCGCCAGAGCCTCATATCCCAATATAAAAGCGCTATCAAGCTGAATCGACTGCCTATATTCAGATACTGCCTCATCTGTTAATCTCGCTTTATCGTATGCTTTTCCCAAATTGTAGTGCGCTGTGCTAGCTAAAGAATTGAGCTTAAGAGATATCTTAAAACACCTTATAGCTTGTTCATATAAGTCGCTTTCGTAATAATCGCATCCTTGGTTTGAATAATAGGTCGCTACTTTATCTTTGCTAAAAAATGCAAGGAGTGGCAGCAGTCCTAAAATAATTAACACTGTAAGTAGTTTTTTCACGCGTCGTACCAATAGTGGGTTATATCATAAAGCCACATAAGAATATTGAATTTATTATACCATAAATGAGTATCTAGCTAAAACAAAATTAAAAAAGAGGCGTAAAAACGCCCCTTTTTAAATGGTGCCGGAAATCAGAATTGAACTGATGACGCAGGGCTTTTCAGGCCCTCGCTCTACCGACTGAGCTATTCCGGCATATGCATCACTGTAAACCAATCAAACAAAACTGTGCACTAAATTTTCTCTATAAAGGAGATCAGCTCGCTATGTACCTGAGTAGAAAATCTGGGTAGAATTTCCGCGAACGATTCATGGCGGGGACGACGGGATTCGAACCCGCGATCCTCAGATCGACAATCTGATGCGTTGAGCCAGCTACGCTACGTCCCCGCAAATTTTATTTAACGACTATGCCATGCATCCGAGCAAAGCAAGTGATACATGGCTCTGCTTCGCTCCTGTATACTAGCTTTTCGTCGGAACTTCACAGGAGCTTGCTCTAATTCCTTCGAGACTGTGCACGAAAGTAACATGGTGAAAAAGAATGGTGGGCGGTATAGGGCTCGAACCTATGAACCTCCTGTGTGTAAAACAGGCGTTCTAACCAACTGAACTAACCGCCCACTTATTTATTCCTGAGAGCCACCCTTCAATCCTGGCTCTCAGACATGTGTCTGAAATTACTATATTAAAAGTGCCTAATGGCAACGTGTCTTTTTTTTGCTTGCTTGCCTTACTAACTGTTGTTTGAGTTTTATACAACTGTTTTAACGGTATGCCACTGGTTTCTGCCCAAAATCTTTCTGCTTTATTTTTATTTAAATGCGGGTGGATATACACCACGCCTCGAAACTTCATATCAGGCACCTTGCATACTTTTTTAAAAAACCGCATCATGACCTTAATCATCGCTGGGTCTGAATTGCTAAAACTAACCATATTTCTTGTAGCCTTATATCCTTCTGCCCAATATAAAATAGTTCCTATTATTTTTAAGTCTACTTCCAAACGAGACACTGCTATTTCATGAGACGTCTGGCTTGTAATGCCTTCTCGTATACGTTGCCATTTCTGCTTTGGGCTATTAAAGTGTTGGGCTGCCTTGGCCCTGCCTATATCCTGATTGGACTTAAGCCGCCCTATCTGCATTTCTGTAAGCGGTATATTCCGAACCCACTTAGAGATAGACGACTTTGAGCATCTTGTTTTAATAGCAATTTCTCGTACTGAACATCCTTTGCGTCTTAATGTTCTTGCATGTTCCTGTTCTCTTTCTTTCATCTTTTCGAACCTTTGTATTATTCTGTTGCACATTATAATACAAAAGTTCTTTTTTGTCAATGAACTATATGACGCTTTTTCTAAAAAGAGTGTATATTATCCATAAAGAGCGGGGTCTTGTCAACTCTTTTTAGCCTTTTGGAAGCGCTGTCATTGTAAAGACCATCACAAAAAGCGCAACTGTCTCTATAACGCCAAGAACCATTATATAGTTCCCAAAACCTTTACCTGTCTCTGTTAGAGCATCTGCAGCGCTTGCGCCTGCCTTTCCTTGCATCCAGGCTGAACAGCCAAACGCAAGACCTGCTGCTGCCCCTAATATCATCTGAAACATATAAGAATCTGGCGGCAAGTTCGCTGCTTGTATCTGATTTTTAAGAATAAAACCATATATTGTCTGTGATAACGGAGCGCCTACAAACGCTATCAGTATAAAGGGTGCCATCTTATTCTGCGCAAATGCCTTCTTCCAGGCGCCTATCGCTGCCATACCCGCGGCACCTGTTCCCAATGCTGAACCAACCGCTGCAAATGTCAGTGAAAGACCCATGTCTCCTAAACCCTGTATCATGTGATTTCTCCTCCTTAACAGTTAAAAAGTTAAAACGTTTGCAACATTTGTAACCTGTCCACTCACTCCTTAAAAGGCGTGTACTCTTTACCTGACCACTCCATACCCATCTGCCCTGAAAATTCCAACATATTAAGCCTAACACCGTGAACAATAACAGCCATAAAGCCCAATATAATGTTTAAGCCATGCCCAAGAAAAAGTATCAAGGCTGCTGCCAAGCTGGTAATTATTGAATTAAAACCAACTGAAACTGCCATATCGTTAAATGTACTCGCCAAGACCACGGATGCGTAACCTACCGCGAATAATCTTATATACGATACAATGTCTCCGAATGAACTTATTATTTTTAATGGGACTTCCGTCAAGGTAGTCCCTATGCCTTTTAAGATGTTTTTCTGTGGATTGCTAAAAAGAAAGATGAGCCCTAAACCAATTATCAAAATATATTTAGCAAAATCCGGAAACGGTCTTGCTATCACAAGCATACCTGCAACAAAATAGAGCCCCCATAAAACAAATATCCAGCCCAATTCTGCTAATACCTTCAGAGAGTTGCAATACCTGAAACCCAGTGTAAGGTGAGCTATGCTTAATTGTATGACCCCAATTGTAAAACATATGAATATCATGAGACTCTGATTATTGCCTGCAAAGCTGCTTATGTCCTTAATAATAAGTGAATTCAAGATCGGTAGCTGTGCAAATCGTTCTGAACCAAACCAGGTCCCGGTGATAGCGCCCCATATAATCGTAGAAAAACTTAGAACATACATCAAGAAAAATGGCTGTGGCGGGGCTTTCTTAAACTTTCTACGCACGATAAACGTTGTCACTAAAAAGAGTATGCCGTAGCCCGCATCACCTATCAGCATAGCGAAAAAAAGGCTAAAAAAGAGCAAAAACCAAAGGCTTATGTCGTATTCAGCATACCCTGGCACTGTATTCATAAAACTGAATACGGGCTTAATTATTTCTATCCATTTCGGGTTTTTAATAAACGTGGGCACATCATCCGTTTTATCTGTATCTTCAAACATGTGTCCTGCGTTATGCGCATCCGCGAGCTGTGCTACTTCAGCTTGCTTATCATCAGGCACAAACCCCTGGAGATATGAAAAACTACTCTCCTCTCCCATACCATGGTTTACACTTAAAAATTTTTTGCGCTTTTCCACAAACTGCAGATACGTCTTAATAGCCTCAAGCGCGCCTGCATTTGCGCTCAACGCGCCATCTATCTCCCCGGCTCTCTGCTGCAATGACTGGAAGCGCAAATGAATCTGGTGAAAGTCCTCTTCCGGAAGCACAATCTTTTTAAATGGCAGCCTGTCATAAGGATTCTTGGAAACATGTGCCACATAACTATATTGTTTTTGCTGACTGATAATCTCTATATCTGATCTGCCGGAAATTTGTTTCAACTCATTTTTGTTGAGCACATACAGGCTAACGTAAACGCCTTTCTCTAAAAGCTCTTTAATATCTTTCGCGCTGAATGTACCCCACGGACTAAAATATTCCAGCCGCTCTCTGATCAGGTCGATCTCTTGTCGGGCAGCCGAGGACTCCTTAGATAAATCTGTTATAGACTTGATCTTCTCCCGCATCTCTTGCTCTGCCCATGATATTGCCTGGACATCTTTCTCGGCCTTATGCTCCGAAAGAATAGATATAGCCTGTTTAGCCTGTACAATCTCGGCCTCTACAACATTAAGGCTATCTGATAACGGCTTGACAATATTCTTGATGTGAACAACACCGAGGGCGCGCAAGGCACTTAACATGTTTTGCCGGCCTACCTGTGTAATAACGAGCGTTATTTTTTTCATCCTTACAATCACTCTTTATCTCCACTCTGATTCTGCCTTAAAAAAACCTTTAAAACTTAAAAAGGCGCTGACCCTATTTGCTTCCTTATGCAACCATGGATTTTTGCTCTATTTTTTTCTTAGCTATCTTACCTGTTACAACCGCGGCTGTCTGCATATCACCAAGAACGATATTTATCTTTCTAATATTATAATTCGCCTGCGGGATCATTAGCTTCTCAAAAAGATTGACCCTCTGGGCTGTTATCCTGAGCTCTTCCGCTAAAAGCCCTTGTTTCTTCCTGAGCAAAAAGACACGCGCCCTAAGAATGCTTACTTTTTTTACTGCCTTTATGCCAAAGTCTACCCATAAAGGGGTCTGCCTAAGGTCATACTGTTGTTGTTTAAAATCTATTTTTTCAAAGACCGGTATGTCTATACCTGCTATGTTCTCTTCTGTCGTACAGAGCTCTTTTATCTGTATCAGATTTTTAATATCTACATCTTCCGCAAAAACTCCTACCCAAGGACTGATAGTGGCAACTAGCTTATCAAGCTCCTCTTCTATCTCATGGATTACCTGTCCTGTTTTTATAATTTCTAGTTGTAACTGCTGTTTTTTCAGAACCAATGTAGGCAGATACCGAGTAAATCTCTTTAGGTCATCCTTCTGTCGCTTTAATTCATTCTTGGTATATTTTAACTTTGCCATGGTTCGACTGCGCCCGCCATTTTAGTTTAATTTTATTCAACTACACTTGTTTCATGCCCTTGTTTGCCTACAGCTTATCGAGTGGTGTTCTTATTTATTGGGCCAGAATTTATCGATCAGCTCTGTTCGAAAGTTTGTTTCATGAGGATCGAAACAGTCCGACAGGATCTTCCACCCATTATCAAGTGCCTTTTCAAGCGGGATATTTACCTTAAGGTCCATCATATTTTCTTCGAATAATTTTCCATACTTAAGTAGCTTGTTGTCCCAATCGCTCATCCTGAAACCCATAGCTCGCTTTTCTTCCGCATCCTTATATTGGGCATATAGCTGTATCATGCCATCCATAATCGCCCTATGGTCTTCCCGCGTATTCTTATTCACAAGCTGCTTGAGCCTGCTTAACGACCCAAAAGGTTCGATACGCGCGTTACGTAGATAAAACTGGCCTTCTGTTATATAGCCCGTGTTATCCGGCACAGGATGTGTTACATCATCGCCGGGCATCGTAGTTACAGCCAAAATTGTAATAGAGCCTGCCCCTTCAAAATCCACTGCCTTTTCATACCGCGACGCGAGCTGGCTATACAGATCGCCTGGATAACCCCTGTTCGATGGAACTTGTTCCATAGTAATAGCCATCTCCTTTAGGGCATCCGCGAAGTTTGTCATATCTGATAAAAGAACCAATGTCTTTTTGCCGTCTAAGGCAAATTTCTCCGCTACCGCAAGACACATATCCGGCACCATCAGCCCTTCTACAATCGGGTCTGATGCCGTATGAACAAAAAATATAGATCTGCTAAGCGCGCCACCATCTTCTAATGTAGACTTAAAATACATGTACTGGTCATATTTCAGCCCGATACCGCCTAAGATAATCAGATCTACCTCTGCCTGAAGCGCTATCCTCGCAAGTAACTCATTATATGGCTCGCCAGAGACAGAAAAGATAGGGAGCTTTTGTGACTCTACAAGCGAATTAAACAAATCTATCATGGGAATATTGGTGCGTATCATATTGCTCGGAATAATACGTTTTGAGGGGTTAACAACAGGGCCTGATACTTCTATCATATTATCAGACAGTGGTGGCCCTCCATCGCGTGGGATGCCGCTTCCATTGAATATTCTGCCCAAGAGGTTAGATGAAAACCCAACCTGCATAGGGTGACCTAAGAATTTTACCTCATCACCCGTAGAAACACCTCTCGAGCCCTGAAACGCCTGCAGATAAACTATGTCTTTATCCAGCCTTATAACCTGGGCGAGCGAGGTACCATGTGACGTAGATATCTGCGCAAGTTCTTCATACGCCACTCCTTGAGCGCGTACCGCAAGCACATTTCCAACAATACTTAGTATTTTAGTGCATACTCTTTGCATAAGATTCTTCCTTTAACAGACTCTCTATTTTCTCCTGCTGTTGTTTAAACTGCTGGGTATCCCATGGAGCATAATTCCAATCTATGAATGCCTGCCTCAGGCCATAGAAAAACTGGCGGGCCTTTTGCTTGTCCTTTATCAAAAACTGCCTCTCGAGCACAGTCTTAACCAAAAAAGAAAACACATACTCCTGTCGCTGGGTTGAAGTTGCTGAATCAACAGGGTCAAATCCGTTTTGCTGCATATATACAACATCTAAGAACTCTGATTTCAGATAGGCCTCAAAATCCTCGCTGGATGTGCCCTCCTCGCCTACAACCTTCATCATCTGGTTGACCTGATCCCCCTTAAACAATATCTGCTTTGCGCTATCTACTAAAGTCTGTTGTATCGCGCTTGCGTATTTAGACCAGCTCTCAAGAGGATCTACTGACGGGAATTTGCGCGCGTCCGCCCTATCCCGAGACAGGCCGTGAAAAGCGCCTACAACTTTAAGTGTCGCCTGGGTTACAGGCTCTTCAAAACTTCCTCCGGCAGGGCTTACTGTGCCCCCTATCGTAAGACTGCCTATGCTGCCGTCATGTAGCTTGACAATACCGGCGCGTTCATAAAACTGCGCAATACGTGATTCTAAATACGCGGGATATGCCTCCTCTCCGGGTATCTCTTCTAAACGCCCCGATATCTCTCTCATAGCTTGTGCCCAGCGTGATGTAGAATCCGCGAGCAAAAGAACGTTCAGTCCCATCTGTCTATAATATTCCGCAATAGTCGCTGCTGTATAAACAGATGATTCTCGTGCCGCTACAGGCATAGAGGATGTATTGCATATAATAATCGTCCTATCCATCAACACCTTGCCTGTGCGCGGGTCTTTGAGTTTCGGGAACTCTCTTAAGGTCTCTACAACCTCGCCTGCGCGCTCACCGCATGCCGCTATGACAACTATATCGATCTCCGCGTAACGGCTTGTAAGCTGTTGTAAAACTGTCTTGCCGGCGCCAAAAGGCCCTGGTATGCAGTATGTACCGCCTTTTGCCACAGGAAAGAATGTATCTATAATGCGTATTCTCGTCGAGAGCGGTTCTTTAGGCGCTAGCTTGTCCGCATAAGCTGTAATGGGTATCTTAACGGGCCAGTCGAATACCATGCTAACATTGACTGTCTCGCCACTGCTCTTTTTAATCTTCGCGATAGTATGATCTACCGCATAATCATCTTCCAGCGCTATGTCGTCTATAACACATTCATCCCTTATATAAAAAGGCACCATTATGTTGTGCTTAAATATCCCTTCATACACATGACCAAGTACACTACCGGCTATAACACGGTCACCTTTTTTCGCATAGGGCTTAAACTTCCATTTCTTTGTCAGTGATATAGCGCCGAGCTCCACCCCGACAGGTAAAAAGAATCCAAATTTAGAAGCCAACTCGGGAAGGGGGTTCTGCAGACCATCATATATCTGCGACAAAAGTCCGGGACCAAGCTGCACAGAAAGCATCTGACCTGAAAATTCAATTTTGTCGCCTACCTTTATAGATTTGGTTGTTTCGAAGACCTGCAAAAACGCGATATCCCTTTCAATCTTGATAACCTCTGACTTGAGCCTTTGCTTATCTTTCAAAACATAGCCTACCTCGTTCTGAATAATATCGTCCTTAAAGCGGACCTGTATCATGTTGCCGTTGATGGCGATTATCTCGCCCTTATTCTTGGCCATATACTACCTCACAAGCACTGTTAAATACCTTCATCCCCTCATCCTTATTAAAAGTCGCGAACCGCTCCAATATCTGCAACTTTAGAAAATAAACAATTAATATATTGATATCGAAATAATGTCCTAGTTCAAGCTCATCAAGCACATACCATTGTTTTCTCGCAAACTCTTTTTCCATCAAAAGGGGCGTCTCTTGCGCAAAAACAGATAACATAGAAACGGGTAGCTTTTCCCCCGAAGTGTTTTGCGCAATATGCCTGGCCCTGCTAAGGTCATCCCGCAAAAAAGAATCTTGCATCCTCCATTGCGTAAGAATCGGATTAGTATCAACAAGCACCTTGGAACTATCTATATCCGCTTTCTGCAATACCCGATATTCCTGTGGGCTCATCCATTTTTTGCATTCCGGTAAGAAGTCCTGAGTGGGCATAGCCGGATTCTTACCAAATCGCAATAAAGGCAAAGATGAGACAAGATAGTAGTGGCTACTTTGCATTCTTCTCTTCTTGTTTTAGTCCAAGATCAATATCCAAGGCATCTACAAGCTTCGGGTTCAGGTATCGCCTAAAACCCTCTGCTATCGCCTGGTCTGTAAAATCAAGATAGGAATCTTTATTGCGTTCTCCTATGCGAAAACCTTTTTCTATCCCCTTGCCCTCTTTCAGCAACACTCTTTCTTTCGCTTCTTTTTTTAAGGCCGCAAATAATTTAACTTCTAAAGCTTTTTTATCCTCGGCACTGACTACTACCTCTATGTCCATTATGCCTTCTTTTATGCTGTGTTCTACAGCCTGCAGAATAATATCTTTCAGCACATCAGGGCTAAGTTCATCCTGAACATTTGTCTTTACGACTCTCGCAAAAAATTCAGTAACCCGGCCACGTAGCGCAAGTAGCGCATCCCTTGCCGCTTGTTTGAGGGCCTGTTCTGATGAGGACTTAAAGGCGCTTGCTTCATCTTGGGCCTGGACAATTATATCCTTAGCCTTACTCTGCGCCTGGCTAATTACCTCCTGCGCCTGCTCCTTTGCGCTGGCAACGATCTTTGCTGCCTCATTTTCCGCTTGCTCAACCCCGTCTTTTTTTATCTTATCTATAAGATTTTTTAATTCCATTGTCATAATGTACTCCGTTTGGTTCGGTTCCGCTTGCCGCCGTAGCCGATACCTTGGTCTCTTTACCCTCGTGAACCGTGTTTTACAAGAGCCTTCTTAGCCTTACACATTGGGCATCTCTGGTGCGTATAGGTTTTTATCTTTATTTTCTTGAGCGTCTCCATGCAAATTTTCCCAAAAAGCTTGGTCTTCGTACTCCTGTCTATTAAGGTAGCTATGCCGATTATCTTAGGCTTATATGGCTTGACCGCGGCTATAACCTCTTTTACAGACTTGCCTGTTGTGATTACGTCCTCCGCAATTAAAATATGCTCCCCTTCTTCGATATGAAATCCTCTTCTAAGCTGCATCTTGCCGTCTTTTCGCTCTGTAAATACAGCTCTAACTCCTAGCGCACGCGCTAACTCATGCGCGACAATAATACCACCATAAGCCGGCCCCACTACGAGGTCGATTTTTCCATATTTGAATTTTTCCGCTAACCTCTTGCATAGTTCTTCTGCGTAAGCGGGGTAACGTAGCAATAACGCGCACTGCAGATATTGTTCGCTATGTAAACCACTGGATAACAAAAAATGCCCCTTTAAAAGCGCGTTCGCCTTCTCAAGCATCTCTAAGATATCTACGTTCTTCATCAGTCTCCTTTGCTTGGTTTCGATATAGGATAAACCTTCATTACAATTTTGTCAAGAATATATCTAATTATTGTAAGGAGGGCACAGCCCAGATTTACAAGATTAACACATAGGGTTGAGGGCCGATTATGCTTTCATCTGTTCCGGCTGGATATCACGCAACATATCTTTTGCCGCATTAAGCGGGTTTTTTGCCTTTGTAATAGGCCTTCCTACTACAATATAGTCCGCGCCATAGGATACAGCTAACTTTGGAGTCATAATTCTTTTCTGATCCTGCGTATCTGACGCTGATATGCGGATTCCGGGAGTCACAATAGTAAAATTTGCTCCACAAGCTCTACGTATAGCCTTAATCTCATTGCCTGAGCAGACAACGCCATCTAAGCCGCTTGATTGCGCAAGCACTGCAAGCTTCTCTGCCTGAGACAATGGGCTCCTCTTAATACCAACCAAGGAAAGCTCTTCTTTGTCGATACTTGTTAGCACTGTGACTGCAAGTATTACAGAAGATGGTGCCTTTGCGCGCGCCGCCTGCTGCATCATAACCCTGCCACCTGAAGCATGTACGTTAGTCATAAAAACACCCATTGCACAAGCCTGCTCAACTGCCTGAAAAACTGTATTTGGTATGTCGTGAAATTTTAGATCCAGAAAAACCTTAGCGCGCTTTTTATGTACCATCCTTACCGCTTCCGGACCGACTTTTGTAAACAACTGGCTACCGATCTTAAATATCTTAACCGCGGGGTATAGCATATCAACAAGCTTTTTTGCCTTTTTCAGGCTATCCACATCCAGCGCCACTATAAGTTTATTCTTCATGCTTTAAGTTTTCCTATTAGCTCCCTGATGCTCTTAATTTTATGCTTCTTCAGATAGTTGCTAAGCCCGTCAATAATACTTGGCATCACTTGCGGGTTTACAAAATTGGCTGTGCCCACCTGGACAGCGCTCGCACCACAGAGAAAAAATGCCAGCGCGTCTTCCGTACTCATAATACCACCCATACCGATAATAGGAACCTTAACCGCCCGGTAGACCTGCCATGTCATGCATAGCGCAATAGGCTTTATCGCCGGCCCGCTTAAACCGCCTGTTATATTACCTAACCGTGGTTTCTGCGTAACAATATCAACGTCCATTCCGATAAGCGTGTTAATTAATGATATAGCATCAGCCCCCGCGCCTTCTGCCGCCTTCGCGATCTCTGCAATATCTGTTACATTAGGCGAAAGCTTGACAATGAGTGTTTTCTTTGTAGCTCTCCTTGCCGCGCGAACTATCGCTGATGTAGCTTTTATGTCCTGTGCGAATAAGCGTGCCTTGCCATGGTGCTCTATGTTAGGGCAGGATATATTAACCTCAATCGCGCCTACTGTCGCTACATCTAGGCGTTTGGCTAATTCCGCATATTCATTTTTACGTTTGCCCGCAATGCTTACTATAATATTGGTGCCTGAATCGTTCAGGTAAGAAAGTTTATTATCAAGAAAATCCTCTATTCCATCGTTCTGTAAACCTATAGAATTGAGCATGCCTGCTGTTGATTCCCAAATACGTGGTGGTGCGTTGCCTGTTGAAGGCGCGAGTGTGATCGATTTAGTAATAATAGCGCCTAAAATACTGGGCCTAACCAGATCCTTGTATTCCTGGCCATAGCCAAATGTACCGGATGCGGCTATGACCGGGTTATTAAGCTTTAGACTACCTATCTTGGTTGCCAGTCCGTTCAGTTTTACTCCCATACTATATCCTCTAGGTCAAATACTGGGCCATCTTTGCATACCCGCTTATAACCTGCTTTAGTTTGTATCGCACATCCGAGACAGGCCCCTACACCACAGCCCATACGCTCTTCGAAAGACCCTTGCGCCTGCATCGTATAATATTTTGCGATTGTAGCTACTACCCGAAGCATCGCTGACGGCCCACATGCATACAAACCAACCTCTGGACTATACTCCGATATAGTAACCTTTTGTGGGCGCCTTAATGATAAAGCCGTTGCGTTCTTGCGCAGATCAAACTGCTCTATAACGCTTTCCAAGACTGCTGTAGCAAGACCCTTTTCCCCCTCCGACCCATCCTCTGTCACAACAATAACCTTCGCGCCGATATCACGCAATTCCTTTCTGCATATTATAAAATCTTTTGTCTTGGCTCCCAAAATAACTGTTATAGTGCGCTTTCTAAATCTTGCAAGGCTATCTGCCAGCGCTATCAAGGGGGCTATGCCCATACCCCCTGCCATCAAGATAAAGTTAGACTGTCCTTTTGGTACCTTAAAACCATTACCAAGAGGGCCGATTATATCAATATAAGTCCCCTTAGAACGTCTCGACATAAGCTGAGTGCCTTTTCCTTCAATTTTATACAATAGTTCTATAATATTCGGAGTGGAACCTATACGATGGATACTGATAGGGCGCCTTAACAATGGGTCGTACGCAGTTCCTGCTCTAATATGCAGGAACTGCCCTGGTCTTGCCGAGGAGTTCACCTTGCCCAAATTGAGCACCATCTTAAAGTGCGAGCTTGCTATCTCTTTATTCAAAAGGATCTCTGCTTTTATCTGTTGCATCTTATCTCTCTTGTTGTTTCACTGCTTACTTTGAGGACTCGTTAAAATAGCTCCGCTGGTGCGGATGCGGCTAGCACCTTCTCTTCTTTTGTAAAGATATCTACTCTACCAAATTCACCATCATAACCAGGGCTGATTATTAAATCACCGTTGCGCACTTTAACAACCGCCTGCAACAATCTTTCTGACAGACATGAGGCAAGGTCTGCTTCTGTCGCGTGAAGCAAAACCTCAAACTCGGTCCCAAAGTAATGAACCAATCGTTGATATTCGCTCTGTACGCTTTTTGTCTGCACGCCCTTCTTATGGGCTTCTGCTATTATCTCCTGCAAAGGGACCATTCTTTTAAATGGTGTGGCATTCTTTGGTACAAATCCATCCGGCCTATCCGCTAGATCATCTACCCTGCTCATCACGCCCACCGTAAGAGGCCTGTTACATTTCGGGCACAGACCTTTATGCCTCTTGGTCTCTTCAGGCGAAAACTGTATACCGCAGTCTCTGTGCCCGTCAAAATGATACTTCCCTTCTTCCGGAAAAAATTCAACAGTAAAAAGCATATTCTTCTTGGTCTTATGTTTTATCGCTCCTATTACACCTTTGTAGCTCATCTCTGTATCAAAAACATTAACCTCACGTCCAAGCTTCGCCGGAGAATGAGCATCAGAATTAGACAACAAGGTATATTTATCCAGAGCACTTATGCGCCAATTCATCGCGGGATCAGAGCTTAAACCTGTTTCCAGAGCGTAAATATTTTTTGTTTCTTCCTCAAAACATTCCTCTATAGTGTCAAAACCCGATCTTGATCCGAACAGGCTAAACCACGGGGTAAATATATGAGCCGGTATAATCATACAATCCGGCGATATATCCAGGCAGAGTTTTACAATGTCCTTAACATCGAAACCAAAGATAGGCCTGCCATCAGAGAGAATATTACCCCTCTTACCCAATTCCTTGCCTATCTTACCTGCAACTTCCAAATTAGGGGCAGCTAGGATCGTATGTATGCGCCTGCCCCGCCCATTCTTGCTATACATGTTGCTGACTTCAGCGGTTAGAATAAACTGTGCGTCATTATGTTCATATAGCCCGCTGGGCAACTGTTTAAGTTTGCCTCTTAACTCTTTAAAC
>Ga0222636_1000123_pt1 | contig 45276 bp, 38 predicted proteins | sample AntAcemetagen141_FD_179811 | JGI IMG/M metagenome (GOLD analysis project Ga0222636, IMG submission 179811) | Saline water microbial communities from Ace Lake, Antarctica - #141 | ecosystem: Environmental > Aquatic > Non-marine Saline and Alkaline > Saline | place: Antarctica: Ace Lake...
ATAGAAACATACCGATCATCAGTTGACCTTGCAAGAGAAAGAGGAAGTTTCCCAATTTTCGATATCGAAAGAGAACGTGAGAATCCTTTTATAAAAAGAATAAAAGAAGCTGCACCAAATGTTTATCATAACATGGAAAAATACGGCAGACGAAATATTGCAATGCTTACTATTGCACCTACAGGTAGCGTTAGTATTTGTACCCAAACATCATCGGGTATAGAACCTGTTTTTATGATTTCTTACAAAAGAAGAAGAAAAGTTAATCCTAATGATAAAAATGTAAATATTAGTTTTACTGATGAAGTAGGCGATTCCTGGGAAGAATACAGAGTTTTTCATCATCAATTTATTAAATGGCTGAAAATACATGACTATAATATAGATGAAATATCAAATTTGAATGAAACAGAGTTGGCCAAGATAATTAAAAAATCACCCTATTATAAAGCTACCGCAAACGATATTAACTGGATTAATAAAGTTAAAATGCAAGGATCAATTCAAAAATGGATTGATCACTCAATAAGCGTAACCGTAAATATTCCAAAAGAAACTGATGAAAAGCTTATTGGGAAAATTTATGAAACAGCATGGGAAAGTGGTTGTAAGGGTATGACCATTTACAGAGATGGGTCAAGAACCGGTGTTCTTGTAAGTAATGAAGATAATAAGGAAGAAAATCCAAATGCATTTACTGACACTAAAGCCCCATCACGACCTAAAATTATTGAAGCAAAAGTTGTGCGTTTTCAGAATGATTATGAAAAATGGGTTGCGGTAATCGGAACAATTGATAATAAACCTTACGAAATATTTACCGGAAAAGCAGACGGTTTCTTTGTCCCAAGCTGGGTTGAAAAAGGATGGGTATTAAAAAACAAAGAACAAAAACAAGATCAAGAACATTCACGATACGACTTCCAGTTTGAAGACAAAGATGGCTATAAAACAACGATGCAAGGTCTTTCAAGGCAATTCGATAAAGAATTTTGGAATTATGCAAAATTGATTTCAGGAACATTGAGGCATGGTATGCCATTGCCTTTTGTTGTTAACCTGGTTTCTAACTTAACTTTTGAACAAGACCATATTAATACATGGAAAAATGGAATTGTAAGAGCATTGAAAAAATACATCCCGGATGGAACTCAGGCATCAGAAAAAAAATGTCCTAAATGCGGTGACGAAGACGGTTTGATTTATCAGGATGGTTGTTTGACTTGTAAGTCCTGCGGATATTCCAGATGCGAATAAAAATTCTCTGAAAATCAATATTAAAAGCTGTTTTAGAAAATAATTTTAAAACAGCTTTTACTTTTTAATGCATTAATTCAAGTTTAGTGGAAGCCAAAAACTTCGGAACGATAATGATTAAATGATTAAATGCTTAAATGCTTAAATACAAAAACCAAGTATTTTCAATTACCGTTGAACCTTTTTTAGAAATGCAATTTATGATAATTAAAAGTGTGACTATCGCGCAATGCTTTTATTCTTCTGGCAATTAATACAAATATTTGTAAATCATTCGAGTTTAACCAGGCAATAGCTTCAGGTTTTGCATTACAAGCATCCGCAAAAACAATCAGGAAGTTATAGTTGTTGTTGTTTAGCCACTCGTATGCCTTCTTGTTGTTATCAATTGCTGCATCTAAAGCTGCAAGATGCGGAAATTTGTTTTTCAGCAACCATTCTACAGCATTATCACTCCCTTGAATAGCATGTGACAAAGCAGCAAGTTCAGGATAAGAATTTTTTAAAAACCAATCAATAATTTTTTTGTTACCATTAATGGTTTCGCCGAAAGCTATAATTATTTTTGCCGGATATTGAAGCATAAATATTTTAGTTTTTACAAAAATAATTTTTAATCTCCACCAATGCAAACTTCTCAGCAAATCTTTTGTTTATACATTCAAACAATATAACTATGGGTCTTCAAAAAAGTTGTAGTTTTGAAGGTTCAATGAGTAAACTGACAGAAATAAAATCTACTGTACAAGATGAGCTGAAGATTTTTGATAAACATTTCAAATCTTCAATGAAAAGCTCCTTGCCTTTGTTAGATAAGATTACCAGATTTATTGTTAAACGTAAAGGAAAACAAATGAGACCAATATTTGTTTTTCTTTCAGCAAATATTTGTGGTGGAATACACGAAAAAACCTATAGGGCTGCTTCACTTATCGAGCTTCTTCACACAGCTACTTTAGTTCACGATGATGTTGTGGATGATTCAAATGAACGAAGAGGGTTTTTCTCATTAAACGTCTTATGGAAAAATAAAATTGCTGTTTTGGTTGGCGATTATCTGCTTTCAAAAGGACTTTTTGTTGCACTCGAAAATAAAGATTATAATCTATTAGAAATTGTTTCTAACGCTGTTAAAGAAATGAGCGAGGGAGAACTGCTCCAAATTGAAAAAGCCAGAAAACTCAATATTAAAGAAAACATTTATTTTGATATTATCAGAAAAAAAACTGCTTCTCTAATTGCTTCGTGTTGTGCTTCCGGTGCTGCCTCCGCTGGAGCAGATAAAAAAACTATTGAAAAAATGCATCTTTTCGGCGAATATGTTGGAATATCTTTTCAGATAAAAGATGATCTTTTTGATTATGAAAAATTTAACGAAACAGGAAAACCAAGTGCAATTGATATTAAAGAACAAAAAATGACTTTGCCTTTAATTTATATGCTCAACAATACTACTTTTTCCGAGAAAAGGAAAATCATCAACATAATTAAAAATCATAATAATAACAGGGAAAAAATTGCTGAAGTAATTCGCAAAGTAAATGAAAGCGGTGGAATAGAATACACGAAAAACAAAATGCTTGAATATCGCGAAAAAGCCCTGACATTGTTAGATGATTTTTCTGATAGCCCCTCAAAAAGTGCTCTTAAAGAACTTGTAATTTATACAACAGAGAGGAAGAAATAAATTTATAATTTGCTCATTTTAGATTTTTAAGTTTGATAATTATTACAAAATTGCCATAGATTCACAGATTAAGATTATAATTCTTTTTAACATCCGCTAAGCACCTTTGAGGCGCTTAGCGGTTTTTAGTAATACAAATCTGTTCAAACAATTTTAGTAAAAATTTTAGGTTATTATTATTGAGCTAATTTCTTTAATAAAATGACAATTTTCAAAAATTATATTTTTCTATTAATATTATCCGGTATATTAATAATTACATCATCTTTTTATTCAATTGATAATGTTTGCCTTTCTCGGCAAGAAGTAGAATTATATAATTTGATAAATTCATACAGAAACACTAAAGGTTTAAATAAAGTTAATCTATCAAAATCACTTACTTATGTAGCCCAAATCCACGCATGGGATCTCGCAGAAAATAATCCGGATAAGCAAAGATGCAACATGCATTCATGGTCGGAAAGCAAAAAATGGGAAGGATGTTGTTACACTTCAGATCATAAAAAAGCCGAATGTATGTGGTTTAAACCACGTGAGCTCACAAATTATACAGGCATAGGGTATGAAGTAGCTTTTTATTCTACATATCTAAGCGACCATAAAAAATTTTCTCTAGCTGCACTTCAAGCATGGAAAAAAAGTAAAGGTCATAATGATATTCTTATTAATGATGATGATTGGAAAGGATTACGTTGGGAGGCAATGGGTGTTGGAATTTATAAAAACTATGCAGTAGTTTGGTTTGGTGACGAAGTTGATGAAGAAACAAAGGCTGATCAGTGTTTTTAATAATTTTTCCTTTTTTTTTGATTACGCTTTTTCTATCAAATATCTCTTCATTTTTTTACCTTTGTCTAATAAAAAATCAGACAGATGAAAAAATATTACTTTTTATTAATTTCAATATTATTCGTGTTTACCATTCAGGCTCAGAAATTTAACGGTGGTGTAATGCTCGGTTTTACAGGCAGTCAGGTTGCAGGCGACAATGATGAAGGTTATAATAAAGCCGGACTTTTTGCTGGCGGTTTTGTAAATCTCAAAATAGGTTATCGCTCATTATTACAGCTGGAGCTTGAGTTTATGCAAAAAGGTAGTCGTCACAATCCTAATTACGAAGAAGGTGATTTCAAATCATTATTAATTCGTCTGGCTTATGTAGAAATGCCATTGCTTTATCAATATATTATTTCTGATAAATTTAAGATTGAAGCCGGTCCTTCTCTTGCAGTTTTAATTGATAGTTTCGAAGAATATGACGAAGTAGAGGGTGATCGTAAAAATTTTCGTTTATTACATTTATGTTTAAACGCAGGTGTTTATTATTCTCTGACTGATAAAATATTATTAAATCTAAGAACCAATAATTCTCTTATTAATATCCGCAACCAGGAAGTTACCGGAGATGTGCACAGGTTGATCGATCACGGTCAGTACAATGATGTTTTAAGCTTTTCGGTGTTTTATCACTTTAAGTAAGTCAATCATGCTTTCTTAGCCTAAAATGTCTAAAGCCTTTTTTCTCAATCAAAGCATAATAGCATTTTATAACAAACCAATTTCGGATACTTAAACTTTCGTTCACTCCAAACTTTAGTCACTTCAAATTTATTTTCACTCTAAGTCATCACATGCTGCAATATTTCGTTTTAATCCAACATATTTGGTTCTTTTTACTGCTGAATTTTTAAAAAGTTTATTAAACTCTTCTTTTGTCAAATTTTGCCATTTTTCTTTTGTCATGTTCATTAATTCTTCTGACGGCAAAAGCTCTAAAACATTATGCTTTTTAGCCTTTTTATTCCACGGGCATACATCCTGACAAATATCACATCCAAAAATCCAATCATTAAGCTTCTGTTTCAGATTTTCAGGAATTTCGTTTTTGTTTTCGATTGTAAGGTATGAAATACATTTATTGGCATCTAGCCTATAAGCAGGGTTTAAAGCTCCGGTTGGACAAGCATCAATACAGGCAGTACAATTACCACAATGATCGGTTACAGCTTTATCGTACACAAGTTCCAGATCAAGAATAATATGTCCTATAAAGAAAAATGAGCCCAAATTTTTATTTATCAAACAAGTGTTTTTACCAATCCATCCCAGCCCACTTTTTTCTGCCCATACCTTATCCATTACAGGTGCTGAATCAACAAAAGTACTTGCATTAATTTCGCCGGTTTGGTTAATTATTTTGTCAAGAAGTAGTTTTAATTTTTCTTTTACAACAAAGTGATAATCTTTGCCATAAGAATATTTCGAAATTTTATAATTATTTTTTGTTGATATTTCCTTTTCGGGAAAATAATTTAACAAAACTGTAATTACTGATTTTGAATTCTCAACAAGTAAACGTGGGTCAAGTCGTTTCCCAAAATGATTTTCCATATATTTCATTCCTGCATGAAAATCATTCTTTAACCACTCCTTCAATACATTTTCTTCATCACTCAAATATGTAGCTTTTGAAATTCCACAAAACGAAAATCCAAGTTCTAGTGAAAATGATTTTATTAATTCACTGAGTTTTTTTTGAGAGTTGATATTTTTTGAGAATGGAGACATTCTGTATTTGATAATTATTTATTGGCAAATTATTTTCAAATTAATTAAACAAATTCTTTTGATCTCCTGTTTTTAATTTTCCAAGATGTTTGTAAGCAAGTTCTGTAACTTCCCGTCCTCTCGGAGTGCGCATAATATAACCCTCCTGAATTAAAAACGGCTCATAAACTTCCTCGATTGTTCCAGCATCTTCTGCCACAGCAGTAGCAATTGTTGTTATTCCAACAGGGCCACCTTTAAATTTTTCGATTATTGTTGAAAGAATTTTATTATCCATTTCGTCAAGCCCGTATTTATCAACATTCAATGCTTCGAGAGCATATTTCGATATTTTTATATCAATTTTACCGTTTCCTTTTATTTGTGCAAAATCCCTTACTCGACGTAATAATAAATTTGCAATTCTAGGAGTACCTCTGCTTCGGCGGGAAATTTCATTTGCTGCTTCATCACTCATCGGTACATTAAGAATTTTTGCAGAGCGAATTAATATTTTTTTTATGGTTTCAGCATCATAATAAGATAATCTCGAATTTATTCCAAACCTCGAACGCAAAGGCGCAGTTAACAATCCCGAACGAGTTGTAGCTCCAATAAGCGTAAATGGATTTAATTCGATTTGAACACTTCTGGCGTTTGGACCTGTTTCAATCATTATATCAATCCTATAATCCTCCATTGCAGAATATAAATATTCTTCAACAACAGAACTCAAACGATGTATTTCATCAATAAAAAGAACATCATTTTTTTCAAGGTTTGTAAGCAATCCGGCAAGATCTCCTGGTTTTTCAAGAACAGGGCCGGAAGACATTTTTAATCCTACTTCGAGCTCATTGGCAATAATATGAGATAATGTAGTTTTCCCCAGACCTGGAGGACCATGCAATAATACATGATCGAGAGACTCGCCTCGAAATCTTGCAGCTTTCACAAATATTTTTAAATTTTCAACAACTTTTAATTGCCCTGAAAATCCACTAAAATTATCCGGTCTTAATGTCTGTTCAATTTCCAAATCAGAATTTGTTAAGCTATCTTTCTCTGGGTCAAGACTTTTGTTCATCTTTATTGATTTTTGTTACATTAACAAAGGTATTAAAATTATTAAAAGGTGTTTTATGTTTTTCACTTCATCACACTTTCTATAATAAAAATTTCCAATTTTAAGTAATTTTTCTTATATTAGCTGAATAATTATTTAAATTTAAAACAATGAATATTATAGTTGCAATTGATTTTTCAAAAGGTTCGCTTCACGCACTTGAATTCGCTATCAATTTTGCAAATAAAGTAAGAGCTGATATTCAAATGATTTGGGTAAATGATATTAATACTACCGAAACTGTTTTTTCAAGTGTCGCCACCGAACTTCGAAGAGAGAAAAAAGAAATCTTCGAAAAACTTCTTACAAAATATCGCAAGAAATTAATTCATGGAAAACTGGGTTTTATCTTAAAAAAAGGTAAAGTACATCAAGAGATTGCAAAACATGCTGTGAGCATAAGTGCAAATCTTATTTTTACCGGAACACATGGTATTACCGGATTCGAAGAATATTGGATAGGAAGCAACGCATACAGAATTATTACTTATGCCCCATGTCCGGTTATTACCATTCGTAATGAATACAAGTTTAAAAAGAACATTGAGAAAATCCTTTTTACTGTGGATAATTCACCAAAAAATCTTCAAAAACTTGAAACTGTAACAGAAGTTGCTAAACTATTTAACTCACATGTACTCTTACTCTCGATATATTCAACATCGATGAGTTCATTACATCGAAGAATAGATGAGCGAATAGAAAAAGTAAAAAAACATTTTTTAAAACATAACATTGAATGTTCGGTTGATAAAGTGAAAACAAATAAGATTATTACAACTGTGTTAAAATATGCAGAAAAAAACAACGTTGATATAATATCTTTAATGACAGAACAAGAAGAAAATAAAGCTGGTGTATTTTTGGGCACTTCAGTCAAACAAATAATTAGCAACTCTATATTTCCGGTATTATGTGTTCAACCGAGAGGAATTAATATAATAACAAAATAATTTTATCTTTGTTTCTATAAAGAATTAATTGATTTGATGAAAAAAATATTTCTAATATTAACTTTGATCAGTTTTTCTGTTTGTGTGTTTTCACAAATCACTGATACCTTTAATGTTAATATTATACAGGATAGCCGGATTGATTCTTTGATCAGCACTCACATCATAATAAATGAATATAAGCTATCAAATCCTGATAACGATGGTATTAACGGATACCGCATAAATATCTTTTTTGATTCAGGAAATAATTCCAAATCTAAAGCAGAAAAAATTAAAGAAATTTTTATTAAAAAATATCCTGAAACAGGTATTTATATTTCCTTTAAATCTCCTTACTATTATGTTAGAATTGGGAATTTTAGAACAAAAATTGAAGCAGAAGCTTTCTTTAGAAAAATCAGTAAGTATTATCCAAACGCATGGATAATAAAAGATGAAATAAATTTCCCTGTATTAGAAAAACTTACAAACTATCAAAATCAAAAGCTATGAAAAAAATTATTGTTGCAGTAGATTTTTCAGATTGTTCAATTAATGCTCTTGAACATGCTATCAGTCTTGCTGATAAAGCAAAATCAGATATTTGTATGATTTGGATCAAAGAAAATAAAATTAACGAAGATGTATTTACTTCAGAACCGGAAAATATTCTTCAAGAAGCAGAAAGGCGTTTCAATGAGCTAATTAAAAAGTATCAACCGGCTTTGAAAAATAGCAAATTAACATATAAAATTATCGAAGGAAAAGTTTATAGAGAAATAGTTATAGAAGCAAAATCCTCTAATGCTTTTTTAATTGTAGCAGGTACACATGGAGCATCAGGATTTGAAGAATTCTGGGCCGGAAGTAATGCAAACAAATTGGTTTCATCAACAGAAATACCAGTGATTACAATTCGTGGAGGAATTAATATCGAAAGAGATTTAACAAAAATTCTTTTACCTATAGATAGTTCAAACGAAACACGGCAGAAAGCATCTTTTACAGGAAAACTTGCCAAATTATTTAATGCCAAAATTTGTATTTTAGCTGTTTACACTACAAAAGTTAATACTGTTCAAGAACGAGTAAATAGTTATGCTGACCAGGTGGCTAAATTTTTTGATAAGGAAAATATTAAATACGATCGCGATAGTGTTTATTCAACTAATTTAGTTGACACATGTATTGAATATGCAAAGAAAAATGATGCAAACCTGATTTCGATTATGACAGAGCAGGAAAAAACAGCTTCTAATATCTGGCTTGGACCTTATGCTTCAAGATTCGTTAATCACTCACCATTTCCAATTTTAAGTATTCACCCAAAACGTTCATCAACAATATCTCTGGCCAGATAAAAAAATAACCCCCTCAAAAATTCAATTTTGAGGGGGTTATTATTTTTGTTAATTTTTTGAATCCAGCCTTTAGTCTTATAATTATTATTTTTCAGATGCTCAATTTGTCAATTCCGAAGGCTGACTGATACCTGCTAGTTTTTATCAATAGCATTAAGATCTTCAAAAGCAATTTTTAATCTTTCAATAATTGCTTTTTCACCTTCGCGCAACCATTTTCTTGGATCATAATACTTTTTGTTTGGTTTATCATTGCCATCAGGATTCCCAATTTGTCCTTGTAAATAATCATGGTTTTTCTTTTCATATTCTTTTATTCCACTCCAGAAAGCCCATTGAGTGTCAGTATCAATATTCATTTTAATAACACCATAAGAGATTGCTTCTCGAATCTGATTTTGTTCTGAACCCGATCCTCCATGGAAAACAAAGTTTACAGGTTTTTCAGCTGTGTTGAATTTTTCCTGAATATACTTTTGAGAATTCCATAAAATAATCGGTTGTAGTTTAACATTACCAGGTTTATAAACTCCATGAACATTTCCAAAAGCAGCAGCTACAGTAAATTTTTCACTGATTTTTATTAACTCTTCGTAAGCATAAGCAACTTCCTCAGGTTGAGTATAAAGTTTTGAGCTATCGATTTCTGTGTTGTCAATTCCATCTTCTTCACCACCTGTTACACCAAGTTCTATTTCGAGCAACATATCAATTTTACTCATTCTTTCGAGGTATTTTGCAGAAATCGCAATATTTTCTTCAATAGTTTCTACACTAAGATCAAGCATGTGGGAAGAGAATAATGGTTTCCCGTTTTCTTTATAGAATTTTTCACCAGCATCAAGTAATTTGTCAATCCATGGAAGTAATTTTCTGGCTGCATGATCTGTATGAACAATAACAGGAATCCCGTATAATCCTGCAACTTCGTGAATAAATTTTGCTCCGGCAATAGCTCCGGCTGCAGAAGCTTTATAATTTTCGTCAGAAAGTCCTTTCCCAGTATAAAACGCAGCTCCCCCGCTCGAAAACTGCACAATCACCGGCGAATTAACTTCTCTCGCTGCTTCCAAAACAGCGATTACTGAACCCGAATTTACAACATTAACTGCAGGTAAAGCAAAATTGTTTTCTTTAGCAATTCTAAAAATTTCCTGAGCTTCATTACCTGAAACTACACCTGCTTTAACTTTATCGAATATTTTTTCTGACATAATTTTTTGAATTTAAATGTTAAAATAATAATTACAAAAATAATAATTTTTATCGAAATTTTAGTTTAAAAGATTTTGTAATTTTGCAATCCTGTTTTTCTTATACAAATTATAATCCGGCCCTGTAGCTCAACTGGATAGAGCGTCTGACTTCGGATCAGAAGGTTGAGGGTTCGAATCCTTCCAGGGTCGCAATATTTTTTATTTGTTTTAGCTCATTTTACCAACAAGTGCCTAAAGTTTAGAGTGCCTAAAATGCCTAAAGTATATTTCTGATTTATTGTTTTTAATTTTAATTTTTAGTCATTTATCTTTTTAACCATTTCACCATTTTGGTATAAACAAACTTTAATAAGTTTTCTCCGGTCATTGAAATATTTCCACTTACCATGCCAATAGAAATGAATATCTTCTTTGCTTAAATCAAAGATAGCCCATCCTTTTTGTTCAATTTTTCGATTGGTATCGTAGTATTTTATTTTTATTCGTTCACCATGCCACTTCATTTTCAGTCGCATTTTGCCGTTAAGGTAATACTCTTTTGATTTAAATTCTTTATCGTTTTTAAACCATGCTTTACTCATGGGAACTTTTTCTTCTTCATCCCAGTATTCAATCCATAATCCCTTTCTTTTTCCGGAATCATCATGTTCGTTTAAACTCCTTTTAAACCATTGTGCTGAAACTGAAACCGAAAGCAGGAGGAATAAAATTGAGAAAAAATAAACAGGATATTTCATTTTTGTGTTTTATTTCTCTTTTGGCGATGTTGACTGTAAAGTTCCTGAAGATTTACTTTTGTCTTTGTCCTTTTTTTCCAAAACAAATTTAATCGGCATATTGAATCTCACTCTCACAGGAATACCTCTTTGTAAGCCAGGTTCATAATTGGGAAATATCGAAATAACACGCATAGCTTCTTCATCACATCCGCCACCTATTCCTCTCAATAGCTCAATATTTGTTATTTCTCCATCATCTTCAACAATAAATGTAACAAAAACACGTCCGCTAATTTCTTGTTTTCTGGCTTCTTCAGGATATTTAATGTTTTTATTGAGAAATTTGAATAGTGCCTTATTACCTCCGGGGAATTTTGGCATTTGCTCAACTACTGTAAAAATATCACTTCCTTCATCATTAATGATTTGACCTTTTGATATTTCATTTTTAGTTTCTGTGTTTCTTGCACATGCTAAGATTAAAAGCATGGCAATTGGTATTACTGCCATTATTTTAAGTATTGCAAATTTGTTTGTTTTTGATTTTGACATCATAGTTAACCTCCTTTTAATTAATGATTGATTTAAATTATTTGTTAAAGCAAAAAATTGAATTCCAAATGTTTGATTAAATAATAATTCCTGGTAGTTTGTCTTCTTATATCCATTTTTAAGTACACCTTCATCAGCAAGGTATTCATGAACAGCTTTGATCGATCGTTTGTAAAACCACATAAACGGATTAAACCAGAAAATTATGGTCATCAACTCAATTATTATTAGGTCGATGAAATGTTTTTGCCGGATATGAACTTTCTCGTGAGTAATGATTTCCAGTAATTTATTTTTATCCTTTTCCGAACTATTTAAAAATATAATATCAAAAAAAGAAAAATTAGTATAAGATTTCCCTGTATAGACTACTTTTACTCCATATTCCCTGTTAATCCCTGTTTTCCCGGCAAGGGAAAAAAGTCGGTATAATTGAAAAAATAATCTTAGGATATTTATTATTGCTCCTGAAATATAAACCCACAAAAGAACCTGAAAGATATTATAATTTTGTCCTCCATCAATAATCTTACTTTCAGGAAATATTGTAATCGGTTCAAGTAATATCGAATATTTTAATGATATTAAATTATTTGCCGCAATCATATTTGGAATAAATGGAACTAATGCAGAAAACAATAATGAGAAAATCAGGTAAAAACGATTGCAACTAAAACAGGTTTCCTTTTTCAAAAACACCCAATAAAAAATATATAAAGTTGCAAAACTGAACCCTGAACGGACAAAATATAATACCAAATCATTCATTGTTTATGGATTTTTGTTTTTCAATTTCTTCTTCCATAAGAGCCTTAATATCTTCCATCTCATTAATGCTAATATTTTTATCATTTGCAAGAAATGAGGCAAGTGCTGTATATGAATTGCTAAAATAATTTTTCATTAGACCTCCAAAAAATCCTTTTGTATATTCTTTTTTAGAAATTAATGGAAAATATTCATGAGTTTTTCCATAAGCTTTATAACCGACAAATCCCTTCTTTTCTAATATTCTTACGATGGTTGAAACGGTGTTGTAAGCCGGTTTTGGATCGTGAATTTCTTTAAGGATGTCATTTACAAATCCCTTTTTTAGATGCCATAAAATTTGCATCACCTGTTCTTCTGCTTTTGTTAGTTCTTTCATTTTTTAACTATTGCTTTAGTTTAATAACTAATTTCTTAGTTGTTTATTGCAAATAAAATGAGTTTTTATTATTTCAACTCAAATTCCTTTTAATGAGAGCTGCAAATATATAACTAATTTCTTAGTTATGCAACTAATTTCTTAGTTTTTTATTAAAAATATTTATTAAAATCTAAAAGAACTGTAATATTTCCAAAATAAGTTTGTTCAGTTATTTAAGAGTTTTGGGGATTTTTAGATTAATCGAACCTTGATTCGCATAAATTACAATTGTTTCTGAATATTACTATTTTTGTAAAACCATAAAAATTAATATGAAAAAATATCAATTAATACTTCTTTCTGTTTTATCGGGTTTACTATTTACTATTGCCTGGCCTGCAGATGGATTTCCCGGATTTCTTTTTATCGCTTTTATACCTTTGTTTTTTGTTGAAGATTATATTTATAAAAATAAAAGCAAGTTTACCAAATTCAGTGTTTTCTTCTATTCCTTCCCTGGGTTTTTTGTTTTCAATTTACTTACAAGTTGGTGGATTGTAAATTCCACTCCATTTGGTTCTTTTGCCTGGTTTTTGAATGGTTTTCTTATGTCTTTGGTTTTTAATATTTTTCATTTCACTAAAAGAAATCTTTTCAAACCAAAACAAGCATATTACATTTTAATTTTTTATTGGATCAGTTTTGAGTTATTTCATCTGAATTGGGAACTCTCATGGCCATGGATGAACCTTGGAAATGGCTTTGCTTCTTATACTACATGGGTTCAATGGTATGAATATACAGGTGTTTTTGGTGGAACTTTATGGATTATTCTTGTAAATATTCTTATTTATAAATTAATAATTCTGATTAAAGAAAAAACAAAAAACAAAAAAACAATTTTAAAACAATCTGTTATCGCAGCTTCCGTATTATTTTTCCCTATCATAATTTCATTAATCATTTATCATAATTATAATGAAGAAAAGGAAGATGCTGTAAATGTTGTTGTTGTTCAACCAAATTTTGATCCTTATACCGAGCAATATCAACTGCCACCATCAGAAATGATTGAGAAGATATTAAATCTGGCTAATACAAAATTGGATGTTAATACAGATTATATTATCACGCCCGAATCTGCTGATCAGGAAAATATCTGGGAAGGAACAATTGAGAAATTTTCTACTATCAAACAAATCAGAGAATTTAACAGCAAACATCCACAAACAAATATTATTGTTGGAGCTTCAACTTTTAAAATGAAACCTAAAGAAGATCCAATAACAAATGCTGCAAGAAAATTCCGTAAAGTTGAGAAGTATTATTATGCACACAATACAGCAATGTATTTCGATACAAGTGATATTATTCAGCTTCATCATAAATCAAAATTAACGGCAGGTGTAGAAATGATGCCCTCATGGAGTTTTTTACGACCTCTGGAAAAATTAGCTCTTAACCTTGGCGGAACAGTTGGAACATTAAAAAAAGATGATGAAATGATACCTTTTGTATCTGAGGATTCAACAAGTATAGCTACGATAATTTGTTATGAATCTGTTTATGGTGAATTCGTCACAGAATTTGTTAAAAATGGCGCTGAACTAATTTTTTTAATTACAAACGATGGTTGGTGGGGCAACACTCCGGGACATAAACAACATTTTTTATATTCAAAACTCAGAGCTATTGAAACACGTAGGAGCATAGCACGTTCTGCAAATACCGGAATTTCTTGTTTTATAAACCAGAGAGGTGATGTTTTTCAGGAAACTGAATATTGGAAACCTGCAGTAATAAAGCAAAGCATCAATAAAAATACTAAATTTACTTTTTATGTAAATTATGGTGATTATATTGGAAGGATATCTGTTTTTATCGCTGTTTTGTTTTTTCTTATAACAGTATTATTGGCTATTTTAAACCGAAAAAAACTATAAAACAAAAACCTTCTGCTTTATGTTTTAATAAGATAGTCTATAAACTTAATTGCTTCACCGAAAATATTCTTCAACTCACCGAAAAATTCTTTCAAGGAAGGTGCAAGCATATTATTTTTGTTTCGAAATTGAAATAACAAGATTTTAAAATATAGACTTTAAATTATTTAAATTATGGAACACAAACCCACAGACAAAAGATTAGTAGCTGGAATAATATTAATAGTTGCCGGTATTTTTTTAACAGCCGAAGTATTTGATGTCCTTACATTAAATCTCAGATACTATTTAATTTCATGGAAAACATTAATAATTTTTATTGGACTGGTATTTATTTTTCATCGCGAGCATTATGGAACCGGAATTGTTTTAATTGCTTTAGGATCAATTTTCTGGTTAAATGATATTTTTTATCTGCATCTTAGTTTTCACAAAGTATTTTGGCCATTTTTGTTAATCGGATTAGGAATAATTTTTATAACACGTCGTTCAGGAACAGGTCATCCTCAGAATGGACAAATTAATGGAAGATTTCGTGACGGGAAACATCCAAAAGGTGATATTTTCGGTTCATCAAAATCAGATATTAGCGACGATTACATTGATGAGCTTGCGCTTTTTGGTGGAGGTTTAAGAACAATAAACTCACAGAACTTTAGAGGAGGGAAAGTTACTTCAATTTTTGGTGGTTCGGAATTTAATTTAAAAAATTCGCTGCCAGCAAAAGAAAATAGTGTAATTGACGTCTTTACAATTTTTGGTGGCTCTAAATATATTGTTCCCGAAGACTGGAAAGTTCAAACTGAAGTAGTTTCTATTTTTGGTGGTTTTAGCGATAAAAGATTTGTTAATCCCGAAAATCAGGATCCAACAAAAATACTTATCATAAAAGGTGTTGTGATATTTGGAGGGGGAGAAATCAAAAGCTTTTAATAAATAATTTGAATATCGATTAACGATTTGAGAAAGAAAAAAGGATAGAAAATAATGTTAAACCCAATCACGAAAAACAGAAATTATATTTTAACTTATATAATAATATGGGTTCTTATTACTCTTATTCATACAGGTATTTTGTTTTATTTTTATGATCTTGATATTCTGATTTGTTCTATAGATGCCTTTATTTCTAACGGCTTGTTTGCTATTCTTGGAATTAGTCTTTGGTATGTTATACGTTTTAGTATTAAAGACCAACAATCAATAATTGATCTTATCTCTAACCATTTTTTTTCAGCATTTGTAACAATCGGACTTTGGTTATTAATCTCATTTTACAGTTTAAAAGGAATTTTTTTCGATCAGGAATTTTATATAGATTTTCTTAATGAATCACTTCCATGGCGAACTGCAACAGGAATTTTCTTTTATCTTGTTTTCGTTCTTTTTTATTATCTGATTCTTAATTATGAAGATTTGCAGGAAAAAATTAAAAAAGAAGTTGAATTAAAAGCTCTTGTAAAAGAAGCAGAATTAAATGCACTAAAATCGCAAATAAATCCACATTTTTTGTTTAACAGCCTGAATTCGATAAGCTCGCTAACAATTACTAATCCCGAAAAGGCACAGGAAATGATAGTTAAACTTTCTGAATTTATCAGATACTCGCTTAAGCACGACGATATTAAACAAAGCAGTTTTAAGCTAGAGCTTGAAAACATTCAAAAATATTTAGCCATAGAAAAAATCCGTTTTGGAGAAAGATTAAAGTATATTCAGGAAATTAAAGAAAACTGCTACGATTTTAAAATCCCCAATATGCTTTTGCAACCTTTAATTGAAAATGCTATTAAACACGGGGTTTACGAGAGCATGTATGAAGTACTGGTAAAGATTGAATGTCATTGTGACAACAATCAATTACATATTAAAATAACCAATGATTACGATCCATTGGCTACCAAAAAGAAAGGTCATGGAATTGGATTAAAAAATATAAGAGAACGATTAATACTAATTTATCAAGAACATAATCTTCTCGAAATTAATAAAGGAAATATGCAATTTGAAGCAATTTTACATATTCCTAAAGAGAAAGGTAAAAAATGATAAAAACGGAAAATAAAAAGATCAGTTGCCTGATAATAGAAGATGAAAAGCCAGCTCGCGATCTTATAAAAAATTATTTGATCAAATACGAAAATATTGAATTTCTTGGTGAATGTAAAAATGGGTTCGAGGGAATAAAAGCAATTGGTGAATATAAACCTGATATTATTTTCCTTGATATTCAAATGCCAAAACTGACAGGATTCGAAATGCTTGAACTGCTTGATGAAATACCTGAAGTTATTTTTACAACTGCTTACGATCAGTTTGCTATTAAAGCTTTTGAGCTAAATGCTGTTGACTATCTTATGAAACCTTTCTCGAGAGATCGCTTTTCTCAATCGCTTGATAAAGCTGTTAGCAGAATTATAAGTAATACTAAAAATCAGGTTAAACCACTAATTAATCACATTAGCGAAACCAAAGAAACTCTTGATAGAATAGTTGTAAAAACAGGTTCGAAAGTAACTGTTCTTTCTCTTGACGAAATTATTAATATCGAGGCGGAAGATGATTATGTAATGATTTATACAAAAGATAACAGGTTCTTAAAAAATGAAACTATGAATTATTACGAAAAACATTTACCTTCTTTAGATTTTATTCGAATTCATCGTTCCAGCATTGTTAAAATCAACCAGATAAAACATATTGAACATTACGCTAAAGAAAACTATTTGGTTATTCTTACAAATGGTTCAAAATTAAAAGTTAGTAAAAGCCGACTTAAAGAGTTGAAAAGTGAGTTGGATTTTTAGAAAATCTAAAAGGTCACAGGATGACTAATACTCAAAAATTATTTAAACAATCGAATTGTATATCAACTGAATAAAAAATTATTCAATAGCTATAATTGCAAATTTTCACTCCGTTTTCAACATCTATTCATTTAAATTTTCCGAAACTACTTGACCATCGAATAATCTAATTATTCTTTGACTATACTCGGCATCACGCAATGAATGAGTAACCATAACGATTGTGGTTCCATTTTGGTTCAGATTTTCCAATAAATTCATAATCTCTTCACCATGAACAGAATCAAGGTTACCGGTTGGCTCATCAGCAAGTATTAGATTTGGGTTGGTAACTATTGCACGAGCAACTGCAACTCTTTGCTGCTGACCTCCAGAAAGTTGAACAGGAAAATGTTTTTTTCGGTGCGTAATTTGCATTTGCTCAAGAACTTCATTTATTCGATCTTTCCTTTTTGATGAAGGATAACCAAGATAAATCAATGGGAGCTCCACATTCTCATAAATGTTTAATTCTTCAATTAAATTAAAATTCTGAAAAACAAATCCAATATTATTTTTTCGGAGTTTGGCTCTTTGCATTTCAGAAAAATTAAAAGTGTCGTTTTTCCAGAAATAATATTTACCACCACTTGCATCATCAAGCAATCCAAGAATATTAAGAAGAGTGGATTTACCACATCCTGATGGCCCCATAATTGCAACAAATTCACCATTATTAATTTTAAAAGAAACTTTATTCAAAGCATAAGTTTCAATTTCATCGGTACAAAATATCTTGGTTAAATTTTCAACTGCTATCATAATGATTTTTTTATATTATGTGATTTTAAGTATTTATTATTTTAGCTCACTCTCTGCACTCCTCTCTAAAACTTTCGTAATTAGTTTATTTAGATAATGAATCTATATGAAAATTTTATTAAAAATATATTATGTGGATGAATATCAAATAAATCAGTCAAATTATTTTTAAATGAAAAAATACCACTTTCATCATCACCTGTTCTTCCTTGCGACCATACTAAATATATTGTTGACCCGGGAATATATTCCCAACGAGCAACAAGGTTTGACCTGAATTGGAAAAAATTAAAATTTGGGTCTTCAATACTAAAATCAATTTCACCATCCATATTTTCATCAAATTCGTAAATATCATCTGCTTCAACATAAGAAATTTCACTTGCAGAAAACAGATGAAATCTATTGTTGTAATCCATTGCCTGAGAATCAGTTATTCTCTTAAACTTAGAATAATCTCCGGAAAAAATAAATGGTTGGCCCCAATATTGAATTGAAAGATCAGGGTTAAGGTTAAAGTTAACATGCAATGAAGTGCTTAGCATTTTTTTATTTATCTCTGCAACAATATATTTGTTTTCTTCACAGGATTCAATAGTTTCAATATATTGCATCGAATTTCTTTCAACATCATACATAGGCAAAACAGAAATTGAAATTGCATTACTTGGACGATATGTTACGCCAAACTTAAAACCATGAGACTCACCGCTATTATTATTACTCACATGATTAAAACTTGTAAATTCAAACTGCAATTTTTTACGACTATCTGTATTTAAATGAAACCAATATCTCCAGTTTGCAGGAATTAATAATCCCGGTCCTCCTCTGAGTTCAAATCTCGACAAATAATTATTCATGCGATTAATTCCAAAACTGGTGCGCCAGTAATTTTTAAACTGAGTATTAAAATTTATATTTCCCCCCAAATATAAATGTTGCCCAGAAAAATCCCATCCTGTCCATTGATTAAGTCCAATTTGTATACTACGAAAAATCCAAAAAGGCTCCCAAATTCTATAGTTGATCCATGCTATTTCTTTAATTTCATCGGCATTTCGTAAATAACCTATGTCGTTAAGTTCTAAGCCAGGCGACCGCCAGCTTATCCATCCTCCATATCTTAAATGTCCTTCTCCAATTTTACCAAACTGAATTGTTCCTCCATAACCAGTCATGTTTGTTAGATTCGTATCAACTTTAACATGTTCGACATCCGGACGTTGGAAATATCTCGTTGATGATTCCTGCAAATCTATTATTGATTCTTTAGTTCCGGATAAGTGACTAAAAATAGTTTTTATTCCAAAGAAATATGATTTGTTTTTCCAAAAATGGGTAAAATCCAATCCACCCGTATAAGCTGAAGCAGGAAGAAATTCCATTGATTCATCAACAATTTTTCGATTAGTAGCAGTAAACATTCCACCAAAAGTTGTGTTTCCTTTATCAAAATCTTTTTGCACTCTTCCTATAAAATAATTTGTAAAAGGTTCTATGGATACTTTGCTCCTCTCTCCGTTAATGTCTAATTCTGCAAATTCTTGCCTTGTAACACTTTCTAGTATCCCTACAGAAAGACCGCTTTTTGTTTTTCCCGAAAGTTTAAAAGCCCCCAGGATTTTTGTGTGTTCAGGATTGTCAGAATATTCATTTTCTTCAAGATCGAGAACATAATGAGGACTTCGCCCAATTCTTCTTGAATAAAAAAGATTATCACGTGCTCCATCTCCATCTCCAGGACGCATATTAAAATTAAAAATGTTTTTCCCTTCTATAAAAAATGGGCGTTTTTCTTCAAAATAAGATTCAAAAGCTGACAAGTTTACTTCTGAGGGATCAGCTTCAACCTGACCAAAATCCGGGTTTATAGTAAAGTTCATTGTAATATCATTTGTGATACTTACTTTCCCATCAATTCCTCCTGAAATAGCTTTGCTTTTTCCGCTTTCAAAAGGATTACCTTCCTCTTTTTCAAAACGCTCGACTTTAGCAACGACATAAGGCATAATCTCAACATCTTTTTTGGGCTTAATACCACTAATTCCTTTAAGCTTGCCAAATTTGCTCACCCAACCCGATTCTTCCTGAGAAATATATTTCCATAAAGAAAATTCCTCTTTTCGAAACAAATATCTCATTACCTGTAGTCCCCAAATATGATTTTTCTTCTCAGCAAAACGTAATTGTGATAAAGGAATTCTCATTTCAGCTAACCACCCTAATGAGTCAATTGATGTCTTAACAAACCAAATAGGATTCCATGTAGCATCCATATCATTATCATTAATATTCATCGCATCAATCTTTACTCCGGCAGCATTTACGGTAAATGTAAATGAGGTAAGTTTATCATAATAACTATCGATACAAATTCCAACTAAATCTCCTTCCATATCATCTCTACGACTTAAACGCTTATCAATTTTTTCGGGTTCAGTATCAAAAGCCCTTATGGCAATAAATAAATTATTGTCGTCATATAAGATTTTAAATGCAGTTTTTTGAGTTGGCTTCTCTCCATCATAAGGTTCACGCTGAACAAAACCATTCGACCATTCAGACAAGTTCCAGGTTTCTTCATCAATAAAACCATCGATATATGGGGCTTCACTTGTAATTTTTTGAGTATTGTAAATCTTTTCCTGTGCTACAATTTCATTACTCATTATCGAAAAAATTAAAACACATATAAACAATACTATTTTCATTTGTTTCTTTTGTAAGTTCTTAAATATCGAAAATGCAAGACAATAAAATCTCACATTTGAAATAATCTAATCTATTTGTTTGTTAGTTACCTTAGTAACATTAATTACTTTATTATTCGTATTTCAGCACATCAGCAGGATTAACCCTGGATGCATTTATTGCTTTAATTATTATTATTGTCATCGTTATCACAAATGCCAGAAACCCTGATCCCAAAAAGACCAACCAATTAATATCAATGCTATAAGCAAACATTTTCAGCCACTCAACAAGAACATAGTAAGCAATTGGCCAGGAAATGATATTTGCAATTAATATTAATACTAAAAATTCATTTGACAGTAAAATAATAATATTTGTAACATTAGCCCCAAGGACTTTTCTGATACCAATTTCTTTTGTTCTTTGATGAGTCATAAACGACGCTAATCCAAATAACCCCAAGGAAGCAATAAAAAGAACAATAAGTGTAAGTATCATAATTAGTTTACTTAAAATGCTTTCTTCACTATATAAATTATCCAGTTTATTGTCAAGTAATGAATATTCAAAAGGTCTTCCCGGTGCATATTCCATCCATTTCTTCTCAATATATTTTATTGTTTCTTTATTGTTTTTATAAACTTTAATTGCAAGATATTTCATAAAATATCTTATTTCATAAGGATGTTCTTTCATTTCTAAAACAAATGGTCCAACTTTTTCATGAAGAGAAGTAGCATGAAAATTATTTGTTACACCTATTACTTTTTCCTTTCCGTTATATGTGCTAAATACTTCTCCCAGAGCTTTTTCATTACTTTCCCAACCCATATATTCTACTAAAGCTTCATTGACAAGAATTCCGTTTTCTCCTTCTTTTTCTATTTTCTCGGAATAATCTCTGCCTGCCAAAATCTCAATATCAAAAGTTTTAACAAAATCATAGCGAACAACTAATGCCGGATAAAATTGTAATCGTCTTTCGGGGAACCCATCAACACGAAATGCATGTGTATTATGTGCCGAACCAATGATATCATCCAAAACAGTTACATTTTTAATGTTGGGATTTTTTAATAAATCATTCTTGAAAGATGAATACATTTTTACAATTGGAGTAGGATTTATGTGTAAAATAATTATATTTTTTTTATTAAATCCAATATCTGTATTCCTCAAAAATTGAAGTTGATTAAAAACAATAACAGTCACAATAATCAATGCAATTGAAATAGAAAACTGAAAAATGACAAGGATTTTTCTGGACAAATTGCTTTTAACACTATTTTTTCGTTGTTTAGCAATAATCTTTTGAGGTTTTATTGATGATAAATAAATTGCCGGATAAACTCCTGAAAGTATCCCAATTAAAAAACCAAATGAAATGAGTAAAACAAAATATTTGGGAATAATAAAAAGTTCAAGAGATAATTCCTTCCCTGTAAAATCATTAAAGCCGTGAAGGGTGAGCTCAACAATTAATAATGCTACTAAAAGAGCAAACAAACTTAATAATACCGATTCAAGTAGAAATTGAATAACCAATTGGTAACGATATGCACCTGTAACTTTTTTTATTCCAATTTCCATCGATCTTTTCGTTGAGGTAGCGGTGGCAAGATTTATGTAATTGATTATTGCAATAAGCAATAGAAAAACAGCTAATGCGGTTAATATTCTAATATATGAAATATTACTATTCTGTTCAATTTCATAATCAAGTTTTGATTTTAAGTGAATATCAGTCAAAGGCTGAAGAAACATTGATAAGTCTTCTTTTTCAAAAACATTAAAATATTTATTAACAAAGTTGGGTAATTGCTTCTCTAAAGTATCAGGGCTTACTCCTTCTTTTAACAAAAGATATGTCCAGCATGGATTCCACACCCAGTTTTCAGGCAGTTCTCCACCGTATACTTTTGATGCTGATGACAATGAAGCAAGAAAGTCAAACTTAAAATGCGATTGTAATGGAACATCTTTAATAACTCCGGTAACAGTAAGATTAAGCCATTTTTCGAATTTTATGCTTTTATTAATTGGATTATCATCACCAAAATATTTTTTTGCAGTAGATTCTGTTATTACAACAGAATGTGGGTCATTAAGTACTTTTTGTTTATTACCATAAATAAATTCATGATCAAAAATGCTAAAATATGTGGAATCTGCGAAGAAGAATTTTTCTTCATTAAATATTTTTTCGTGATATTCTACAAGCACCTGAGGAGTTTGAAAATTAAATATTCTAACCGCATTTTCTATATATTCCGGATATTCTTTTAACATTGAAAATGCCACAGGAAAAGGTGCACTTGCTGAATTTTCTCCCACTCCTTTATTATTATAAATATTTACAACTCTATAAATATTATCGGCATTTTTATGATTCTTATCATAGCTCCTTTCATACTGAATATATAAAAACACCAAAAGAAAACTGGCAATACCAATAGCCAATCCAATTACATTAAGCAATGAATTGAATTTATGTTTGTAAATGCTTCGAATTGCTATTTTAAAATAGTCAGATAACATATTATTGCTGTTACTACTTTTAGTGCAAAAAGTTTCTAAAGTTAATGTTTATTCCCCATTGATGTAAAATATGCTAAACGATAATTATGCCATCAATATATATTTCTGTTTTTAAGGAATTTAAAATCGAGAAAAATCAAAATACAATTAATACTGTTCAAAATCGTTCATTTTTTTGTACAAATACGAACATTATCACTATTTTTACAAGCAAATATGATTTTAAATTGAATGTCTTTATTTAAAAATAAACATAATGAGTAAAATCGAAGCAAAAATACTTATGGTTGATGATGATGAAGATATTCTTCTGGCAGGGAAACTTTTTCTAAAACAACATATCTCTTTTGTTCACACCGAAAAAAAACCTGAAAATATTCCTAATCTTTTACAAAACGAGAATTATGATCTTATTCTTCTTGATATGAATTTTTCGCCTGATGCAACCAGCGGAAAAGAAGGTTTTTATTGGATGAACAAGATTATTGAAACAGACCCGAAAGCAGTTGTAATACTTATCACAGGTTATGGCGACATAGAATTAGCAGTCCAGGGTATTAAAGAAGGTGCTACAAATTTCCTGTTAAAGCCATGGGATAATAAAAAATTGCTTGCCACAATTTCTACAACACTTCAATTAAGAAAATCGAAAATTGAGCTTGACGATCTTCGTTCGAAACAAAAAATATTAAATGCAGATCAGGACTTGGTATATAATAACATGGTTGGTCAATCGCCTGCTATGTTAAAAGTATTAAATACAGTAAACAAAATTGCCAAAACAGAAGCTAATATTTTAATATTAGGGGAAAATGGTACAGGAAAAGAACTCATAGCAAGAGCAATTCATAAATCCTCAAATCGAAAAGATGAAGCTTTTATTAGTGTTGACCTTGGTGCTATAAGCGAAAGTTTATTCGAAAGCGAATTATTTGGTTTTAAAAAAGGTTCTTTTACTGATGCTAAAGAAGACAGAGCCGGAAGATTTGAAGCTGCAAATAAAGGAACTATTTTTCTTGACGAAATCGGAAACCTTTCACTCGGCCTTCAGTCAAAACTGCTAAGTGTATTACAAAACCGTAAAGTTATACGACTTGGTACCAATAAAGAAATTCCGATTGATGTACGGCTTGTATGTGCTACAAATATGCCTCTATATCAAATGGTAAAAGAAAACAGATTCCGGCAGGATTTATTATACAGAATCAATACTGTTGAGGTGCCTCTGCCCTCTCTTCGCGAAAGGCAAGAAGATATCGGTCCATTGGTAGAACACTTTTTAGATATCTATTGTAATAAATATAAAACTACTAAAAAAAGACTTAATTCAAGCACTTTAAAAAGACTTGAAAAACATCATTGGCCCGGCAATATTCGCGAATTGCAGCATTCCGTTGAGAGAGCTGTGATAATGGGTGAATCAAATATTCTTGAACCAAGCGATTTTTTCCTCTCACAATCCGATGAAGAAAAATCCTCAGAAACACATTCTTCTTCAATGAATATTGAAGAAACTGAAAAAATGCTTATCAGAAAAGTTATCGATAAACATGGTGGGAATATTAGTAAAGCCTCTAAAGAGTTGGGCTTGACCAGGGCATCATTGTATCGAAGAATAGAAAAATATGATCTATAAAAAATTCAGATTATTTATTATTATCAGAATAGTACTTCTGGTAATATTTATTTTTCTGCTTTTATTATTGGCAGATTACAAACAATTTATTGTAACCACAATAATCATTTCGATTCTTATCATAATACAAATTCTCAGCTTAATTCGTTTCGTTGAACGAACAAATAAAAAACTTGCAAAATTTCTCGAAAGCATACGGCATTCAGACTTTACCATTTCTTTTTCTGACAAAGGATATGGAAAAAGCTTTGAATTATTAAATGAAGAATTTAACAAAATAATTTCAGAATTTAATAAACACCGCTCCGAAAAAGAAGAGAGTTTTAATTATTTGCAAACTGCTGTTCAGCATATTAGTATTGGTATTATTTCTTTTAACAAAAATGGTGAGGTAGACCTTTATAATAATGCTGTTAAGAGGCTTCTGAAAATAAAAAATCTTCGAAACATATGCGAGCTTAAGAATGTACGGGAAGACATTCCTGAAATGTTGCTTAACATGAAAGCGGGAAATAAAATGTTATTAAAATTAATTATTGATGAAAACATACTTCAGCTTTCGATTATTGCTACAGAATTTCGCATGAGAGGCGAGGAATTTACACTAATTTCATTACAGAATATTCATGCCGAACTCGAAGAAAAAGAAATAGAATCATGGCAGAAGTTAATCAGGGTTTTAACACATGAAATAATGAATTCTATTACACCAATTTCCTCTCTTGCATCTACTATAAAAGAAATTATTATTAATAATGATGATGAAAAACCAAAACTAAACATTCTTGATGAAGAAGAAATTGAAAGTATTGATGCTGCGATGAATACTATTCAAAGACGTAGTGATGGTTTATTACGTTTTGTTAGGACTTATCGTGATTTGACAAGAATTCCTAAACCAAGTTTTAAGCATTTTGAAGTTAAAGAACTTTTCGACAAATCACACGAACTTTTAAAATCTAAAATAGAAAAATTTAATATCGTTTTTATTACAAGATTTTTTCCCGACGATTTAAAATTAACTGCCGACCCCGATCTTACTGAACAGGTTATTATCAATTTGTTATTGAATTCTGTTGATGCCGTTAAAGGAATTGACAATCCGAAAATATCAATACTGGCATCCGAAAATTTAAACAAAAGAATAACAATAGATTTTAATGATAATGGCTCGGGAATTAAATCCGATATCATGGACAAAATATTTATGCCTTTTTTTACATCAAAAAAAGAAGGCTCAGGAATTGGATTAAGCCTTGCGAGGCAGATAATGCATTTACATAAAGGAACAATTAATGTAAAATCAGCTCCCGAAAAGGGGACTACTTTTACTTTAACTTTTTAAAAATTGCCACAGATTTAACTAATTAAAATAATTAATAAACACATGCAAAAATCAATTCTCTTTTTCTTTTCAATAATAATGGTACTTGGAGTGTATTCATGTAGTGATTCTTCAAAAAACAACAAACAAAAGAAAGTAAATAAAAAAGCAAAAACAGAAAATATCAGCATCCCTGATTTTAATCAGGATTCTGCATATTCTTATGTTGCAAATCAGGTAAAATTTGGTCCTCGTGTTCCCGGAACAAAAGCAAACCTCAGATGTGCAACATATCTAACAAACACTCTGAAACGATTTACACCTTACGTTCAGGTACAGAAATATAATGCTAGGGTTTATAATGGAAAAGTGTTTGCCGGACAAAATATTATAGCTTCGTTTAAGCCTGAAAGCAAAAACAGAATTTTATTATGTGCTCACTGGGATTCGCGTCCTTATGCCGATCACGACCCTGATATAAACAATCATAATACTCCAATTGATGGTGCAAATGATGGTGCCAGCGGTGTTGGAGTTTTAATAGAAATAGCACGTCAGCTAAGTAAATCTCAAACTAAAGCCGGAATAGATATTATTTTATTCGACCTTGAAGATTATGGTGAACCACAGGGAGTTCAAAGTCGTCAAGAAGATAATTGGGCATTAGGCTCGCAATATTGGTCGAAAAACCCTCATAATACAAATTACAATGCCCGTTTTGGAATTTTACTCGATATGGTTGGTGCATCCGATGCGCTTTTTACTCAAGAGGGAACTTCGATGTATTATGCTCCCGACATTATGAGAAAAGTCTGGAATAAAGCTGAAGAAATAGGTTATGGTGATTATTTTTCAACTGAGAAAACCGGTGGTATTTTAGATGACCATCATTATATAAACCAAATTCTCGGTATTCCAACAATTGATATCATTCATCACGATCCAAGCACCAAAACAGGGTTTTTTAAATATTGGCACACAGTAAATGATAATATTGAAACTATCGATCCGGTAACGTTAAAAGTTGTGGGACAAACTATTTTGGCGGTAATATTTGAATAAAATATTGATAAAAAACAGCCTGAATTTTATCTATTATACACAAAATGGAATTGGTGTGGTTATGAGGTTTTAAGTTTCATTTTAATATCACAACATCTCATTAGCCAGCGAAGCAAGTTCAGCGCATTCTCATTTTTAAAACTCTTTATTAAATTGCAGTAAATCCTAAGTGCAGGATTTCTGTTTTTTTACCTAGTTGAATTTCAAAAAAACCCGCTTAGCGCCTTGGAGGCGCTTAGCGGATGCAAATCAATTTCATTATTTCAAATTAGTTTTTCTTTTGTTGCTTTTTCAAACCAAAATAATAATTAAAAAATCTATCACAATAACTCATTAGCCAGCGTTGCAAGCTCCGAGCGTTCTCCTTTTTCCAGACGAATATGAGCATAAATTTCGTGATGTTTGATCTTATCAATCATATGTGATAATCCATTGCTTTGAGAATCGAGATAAGGAGTATCTATCTGATAAATGTCTCCTGTGAAAACAATTTTAGTACCCTCCCCTGCTCTTGTGATAATGGTTTTGACTTCGTGAGGTGTAAGATTTTGGGCTTCATCAACAATAAAACAAACATTAGAAATGCTTCTTCCGCGAATGTATGCGAGTGGAGTAATTACAAGTTTTTCACTTTCAAGGGCATTGGTTACAGCTTTAAATTCCTTATCATTTTCGCTATACTGATTTTTAATTAATTTCAGATTATCCCACAGAGGTTCCATGTATGGATCTAACTTTTCTTTAATATTTCCGGGAAGATATCCAATATCTTTATTGCTCAATGGAACAATAGGTCGTGCAAGATAAATCTGTTTAAACTGACGGCGTTGCTCCAAAGCTCCGGCAAGTGCGAGAAGAGTTTTTCCGGTTCCTGCAACACCCTGCAAAGTAACCAGTTTTACATCAGGATTACCTATTGCATGCAAAGCAAAAACCTGTTCTGCATTTCTTGCTTTTATCTTATAAGCAGGTCGTTTTTCAACTCTTTCTATTTGCTTGCTTATTGGATTATAAAATGCAAGTGCAGAAGCATTATCACTTTTTAAAATAAAATAATGATTTGGAAAAGGCTCTTCAATTTTAAGGTCTTCAGCAAGACAAAATCCATCATTATAAACCTTATCAATAATTGCGTCGGGAACATTTTCGAGTATTGTCTTACCTGAATATAATGATTCCAGATCTTTAATTTTTCCGGTTTCATAATCTTCTGCCTGAATATTTAATGACTTGGCTTTTAATCTGAGGTTAATATCCTTTGAAACAAGTATTACTTTTTTTGTAGGATTTTCCTTTGCAATGATAAGAGCAGCATTCAAAATTCGGTGGTCGGGTTTGTCTTCCCCGAAAATTTTTCGTGCATCTAATTCGCTTTGCTCATTCATCACAACTTTAAACTTTCCTCTATCTTTTCCATTAAGATTAATCCAGTTTTGAAGAGTATATTTCCCCGACAGTTTGTCTATTATCCTAATAAATTCCCTAGCTTCAAAATTCTTATTATCATTACCTTTTTTAAAATTATCCAGCTCTTCGAGCACGGTAATTGGAATTGCAACATCATTATCTTCAAAACTATTTATAGAATCGTGATTATGCAAAATAACCGATGTATCCAGTACAAAAATCTTTTTCTGCTTTTCTTTTTTCCTTGGCATATTGTATCAAATTTTACATTTATACTTGTACGGAACAGAATTGCAAAATTTCCAGTTTTGTTTTGTACCGCATTACTACTTCTAAACAGCTTTCCCCGATAGCTATCGGGGTTGCAAAATTGTTAAGAATTAGTACATAAAATTAATGAAATTTTGCCTGAAATCATAATTTATGATTATTTTTTTTAAAAAACTTATTATTTTAAAAACATTAACACACATTTTTATTTTCCCATTTTAATCATTTCTAATTTTAGTCATTTTTCTTTTCCTCAATTTAACTAACTTTATCCCCTAAATAATTTTACTATGCCTGAAAAAAAGAAACTTTTTTTACTCGACGCCATGGCTCTGATATACAGAGCATATTATGCTTTGAACAAAAACCCCAGAATAAATTCAAAAGGATTGAATACCTCCGCCATACTTGGTTTTGCAAATACAATGTTTGATGTAATTAAAAATGAAAAACCAACTCATATCGGAGTTGCTTTCGACACACGTGCACCTACATTTCGTCATATTGAGTTTGCTGAATATAAAGCTAATCGCGAGGCAATGCCCGAAGATATTTCTATGTCAATTCCTTATATAAAACAACTTATCAAAGCTTTTAACATTCCCATACTTTTTGCCGATGGTTTTGAAGCTGATGATGTTATTGGCACTCTGGCAAAAAAAGCTGAAGAAAATGGTTTCGAAACATTTATGATGACTCCTGATAAGGATTTTGGACAATTGGTTTCTGAAAATACTTTTATGTACAAACCTCCACGCATGGGGAATAAAGCTCAGATACTTGGAGTTGAGGAAATTTGTATGAAATATAATCTGAAAAGACCCGAACAGTTAATAGATATTTTGGGACTTTGGGGCGATACTTCTGACAATATTCCGGGTGTACCAGGAGTTGGTCAAAAGACCGCAATGAAATTAGTTGGTGAATTCGACAGTATTGAGAATCTACTCAAAAACACCAATAAACTTAAAGGAAAGCTTAAAGAAAATGTTGAGAATTTTAGTAAGCAAGCTTTATTTTCAAAAGAGCTGGCTACAATTATTCTTGATGTCCCGGTTGATTTTGATGAAGAACATCTAAAAATTTCAGAACCTGATATTGAAACTCTGAAAACACTTCTTGAGGAACTTGAATTCAGGGCATTTGCAAAAAGGGTTTTTACCCAAATCTCTCTAAAAAAATCAGGTGAAACAAAATCCGAAGAAATTCAAGGTGACCTTTTTGGTGGTGACGTTTTTCAGTCAAGCAATCAAATAAAAGATACTAAGCATAATTATTATTTGATTAACAAAAAAAACGACAGGGAAAAACTTATCAAAAATCTTCTTCAACAAAAAAACATTTGTTTCGACACCGAAACTACCGGAGTTGATGCAAATAATACTGAGCTTGTAGGAATGTCGTTTTCATACAAAACAGGTGAAGCATATTATGTCCCTATGCCGGAAAATTATGATGATGCTTTGTCGATTGTTTCAGAATTTAAAACTGTTTTTGAAAATCCTGAAATTGAAAAAACAGGACAAAATTTAAAGTTCGATATTTCTGTTTTGAAATGGTATGATACGGAAGTGAAAGGCAAATTATTCGACACCATGCTTGCTCATTATCTTATCGAACCGGAAATGCGCCATAATATGGACTACCTGTCAGAAACATACCTTAACTACAAGCCTGTTTCTATTGAAACCCTTATCGGGAAAAAAGGAAAAAACCAGGGTAGCATGAGAAATGTAAATATTGATATTTTGAGCGATTACGCTTGCGAGGATGCTGATATAACTCTTCAACTCAGAAATATCCTTCTGCCAAAACTAAAAGAAACCGATACAGAAAATTTATTCAATAACATAGAAATTCCTTTGATTCCTGTTCTTGCCTCGATGGAAGCTGAAGGTGTAAAATTAAATACCGAAGCTTTAAAAGATTTCTCAATTCAGCTTGCTGATGAAATATCAAAAATTAAAAAACAGATTTTCGAGAAATCAGGAATAGAATTTAATATTGCTTCACCAAAACAATTGGGAGAAGTTTTATTTGATAAATTAGTTGTTACGGATAAACCAAAGCGAACAAAAACCAAGCAATATTCAACTGGAGAAGACGTACTCAGAAAGCTGATTAACAAACATCCGATTATTCAGAATATTCTGGATTTTCGTTCTTTAACAAAATTAAAATCTACTTATGTTGATGCATTGCCAAATCTGATAAATCAGCGAGATGGCAGAATTCACACATCTTACAATCAGGCTGTCACCGTCACAGGGCGACTTAGTTCTAATAATCCTAATCTTCAAAATATTCCAATAAGGACAGAAAAAGGCAGGGAAATACGAAAAGCTTTCGTCCCACGAAATGATGATTATACTTTGCTTGCTGCCGATTATTCGCAAATTGAACTCAGGATAATTGCCGAAATGAGCAAAGACGAAGGAATGATGAATGCCTTTTTAAATAATGTTGATATTCATTCCACCACTGCCTCTAAAATTTATAATGTTCCGGTTGAAGAAGTTACAAAAGATATGCGAAGAAATGCCAAGACAGTAAATTTTGGAATTGTTTATGGAATTTCTGCTTTTGGTTTGTCAGAAAGACTGAACATTCCTCGAAAAGAAGCACAAGAAATTATTGATCAGTATTTTGATAAATATCCCGGAGTGAAAAAATATATGAATTCTACAATTCAGTTTGCCCGCGATAATGGATTTGTAGAAACTATTATGAATCGGCGAAGGTATTTGCGCGACATAAATTCAAATAACGGAACAGTTCGTAGTTTTGCTGAAAGAAATGCTATCAATGCACCTATTCAAGGCTCATCTGCCGATATGATAAAAATTGCAATGATTAGTATTTTTGATGAATTTGAAAAACGTAATTTAAAGTCAAAAATGATTCTTCAGGTTCATGATGAATTGATCTTTGATACCCACAAAGACGAAATAGAAATAGTTAATTCTATTGTTGAAGAAAAAATGAAAACCGCTTTTAAAATGAATGTGCCAGTGGTGGTAGATATAAATACTGGGAATAATTGGTTGGAAGCACATTAGTTTTTTAAAATAATTTAGAATTTTATTTCCATAATCTTGGCTTTATAGTGTTTTCCTGTTTTGTGCAAGCAAAAAACTACTAATATTTAAATCATTGGAAAACAAGACTGAATATAGTGTAAACCATATTTATGAATGGACAAATATCGAACACCGAACACTGATTAACGATTTTTGATTTATTTGTGATTGAAAAAGTATTTAAGATTTTTTTTTAGTGCTCTTGACAAATCATTATTCATCATTCGGTGTTCGATATTCGATATTCAATTTTTCAATCGTTTTTTTCTTTTCTTCCTGTTTTGTACAAGCAAAAAACTACTAATATTTAAATCATTGGAAAACAAGACTTAATTTATGAAAAATTCTTGTTTTTGGGTGCTGCATTGCACAAAACAAATGTAAATATAGTTTGGTAAATAAAAATAATGATTTATTAACATAAGTTCAGAAAACTGAATATAGTGTAAACCATATTTATGAATGGACAAATAATGAACACTGAACACCGATTAACGATTTAAGATTTATTTGTGATTGAAAAAGTATTTATGATTTTAGATTTTTTTTAGTGCTCTTGACAAATCATTATTCATCATTCGTTAATCGGTGTTCGATATTCAATTTTTCAATCGATTTTTTCTTTTCTTCCTGTTTTGTGCAAGCAAAAAACTACTAATATTTAAGTCATTGGGAAACAAGACTTAATTTATAAAAAATGCTTGTTTTTGGGTGCTGCATTGCACAAAACAGGTGTGATAATTGGTTGGAAGCACATTAGTTTTTAAAAATAATTTAGAATTTTATTTCCATAATCTTGGCTTTATAGTGTTTTTGTGGCTTGGTGCTTTTGTGGCATACTTATTGTTTTATTTTTAGTGGGCCCACATTTTTTAACTTTTAAATTTAAATGCCATGAAAACATTTATAAAAAACAAAAAAGGTGTGGTTGAAAACACAAAAACAAAATTTTCAAAAATCAATGTAGCCATTTTGGCTGTACTTTCTTTAACATTCTTTTTAACATCCTGCTATAAAGAGCCATGGGGAAGTGATGGTCTTCCAGGAAAAGCATATCTCGCTCTTACATGGGTAGAAGAAGAACCCAGCTATTTAGATGTCGGCACTTCAGCAATTCCTGAATATTTTTATTGGGATGAATATTATAGAATAACATCCGGATATTACAACTTTTATTACGAAGGTGATGTTTGGACAGGCAACAGATGGGCTTTTTATTCTTGGGAAATAGACTATGAAATTTGGACTAATACCGGTGAATCCGGAGGACCATATTACAATGGTCGTGATGGTGCCGACACTTATTTTACAATTGAATGTAGTCCTTACGGACCTTATGTTAGTGAAGATTACAAAGGAATTGTTGTCGAAAAAGATTACCTGATAATTGCAGATACCGGCGATACAATCATCATTGAAAAAGAAAAAGAGGAATTTACAATGAGAGTAACTTACAAAAAAGTTGAAAAAAGAAATAGAAAATAAATATCTGACTCAACATACTTATCATAAGAATAAATCTCAAAATTTTCACCTGCCATTTTATTAAGGCAGGTTTTTTTATACTTTTACTGAAAATTATAAATTACGTTTATTCAATGAAATTCGACACAGATAAAAGAGTTGTAATGACTCTTGATGCAGGCGGAACAAACTTTGTTTTTTCGGCAATGCAAGCAAACAAAGAAATTGTACAAGAAATTATTTTACCGGCAAAAGCTGAAAATCTCACTGCAATTTTAAAAATAATTATTAAAGGATTTGAACAGGTAAAAACAATTTTAAAAAACAAAGTCAATGCAATTAGTTTTTGTTTTCCAGGTCCTGCTGATTATCAAAATGGAATAATTGGCGATTTAGCTAATCTACCTTCGTTCAGAGGTGGCGTTGCTTTAAAAAACATGTTACAGGAAATTTTTAATATTCCTGTTTTCATTAATAATGATGGTGATTTATTTGCCTATGGAGAATCAATTGCAGGTGTTTTGCCAAAAATCAATAATCTGATAAAACAAAAAGACGGAATAAAAAAATATTCAAATTTGTTTGGAGTAACTTTTGGTACCGGATATGGTGGTGGAATTGTATCAAATGGAAATATCTTTTTTGGTGATAATTCATCTTCCGGTGAAATTAATCGTTTAAGAAACAAACTTTATCCTGAATGTAGTGTTGAAGAAAGTATTAGTATAAGAGGAGTTCAAAGGGTTTTTGTTCGTGAAACCGGAATAGATATTTCAAACTGTCCTTCACCAAAAGAAATTTTTCAAATTGGAATGGGAGAAATTGAAGGAAATAAAATTGCCGCAACAAAAGCTTTTGAAGAGCTGGCAATTGTTGCCGGAGATTCCCTTGCAAACTCAATTTCGCTCCTTGATGGAATTATTGTAATTGGCGGTGGTTTAGCAGGAGCATACCCTCTTTTTCTTCAAAAGTTAGTTGATGAAATGAATGCTAATTTTAAAACTCTTTCAGGTGAAACTCTCTCAAGAATGGAAATTACAGCCTTTAATCTTGAAGATAAGGATGGATTAAAACAATTTTTGGAAAATACAAGCATAAAAATTAAAGTTCCTTTCAGTGATAAAAAAGTTGATTACGATCCTATAAAAAGAATTGGCGTTTGTGTTTCAAATCTTGATACCTCCACAGCTGTTTCAATCGGGGCTTATGCTTTTGCTTTGAATGAGCTTGACAAACAATGAGTTTGATAATAAAATGAAATTATTCAGTAAAAAAATAAATAATATAAATGAAAATATACCCAATAGAAACAGGAAATCTTAAATTAGATGGTGGAGCAATGTTTGGTGTTGTTCCAAAAACATTATGGCAGAAACTTTATCCTTGCGACGAAAATAATCTTTGTAACTGGGCAATGAGGTGTTTGCTGATTATTGATGAAGATCGGAAAATCCTTATTGATAACGGAATCGGCGACAAACAAGATGAAAAATTCCTGAAACATTATTATTTAAATGGTGATGATGATTTAGAAAAATCCCTTGCAAAACTTGGATTCACTCCTAATGATATTACAGATATGATATTAACTCACCTTCACTTTGACCATTGTGGCGGAAGTATTAAATATGCTGATAATAATAAAGATTTTGAACCTGCTTTTAAAAACGCAAATTATTGGGTAAGCAAAAAACAATATAATTGGGCTGTTGAACCAAATCATCGTGAAAGTGCTTCCTATCTTAAAGAAAATATTCTTCCGATTGAGGAAAGCGGACAACTGAAACTAATTGAAGAAGAAAGCGAAATACTACCAAATATTAATGTGAAACTTTTTGATGGACATACCGACGGGCAGATAATTCCATACATTAATTATCACGGGAAAATACTCGCTTTTACGGCTGATCTACTACCCTCAACGGTACATGTTCCTTTACCATGGATTATGGCTTACGACACCCGTCCATTAATTACTTTAGAAGACCGGCAAAAATTTTATAAGGAGGTTTTAAAGAAAGATATTACGCTGTTTTTTGAACACGATTTGTATAATGAATGTTGTACGCTTCAGAAAACAGATAAAGGCGTAAGAGTAAAAGAGACTTTTCCGTTGAATAAATTTATTGAAGAGGCAGATAAATAACTTTATAATCCTGAACATAACCATCAACGGAAATTCTGCAAATATAAACACCTGCTTTATTATTTTCAGGTTTCCACTTTATTGATGCATTAACTTTACTTTGAGTTTTATTTACCAGATTTTTTATCAGTTTTCCTGATAAATTATAAATATCAATTTTAATTTTTAATTCTTTTTTAAGAAAATAATCAATTACTAAAAATGAAGAAAATGGATTTGGAAATGCCTTTAATGAAACCCAATTTTCTTTCAAATTATTTTCATTAATATCTGTATAAACATCATAATAATACGCCCCGATATCTGCAATTGTACTGTCAGGATCTATTTGACTATCGGGGTTTCCTTTGTCTATACATGGAGAAGTACTTAGTAAATTAAATTCATTTTCTTCCGGATTAACAAATTGTGGATTACTAAAAATATTACTGTCACCGGGAAGTTGAGAATTATCACTTAATGAATAAGAAATAAAAATCTCAGAAAGTGAATCAATAGAAATATCAGACATTAATGAATTCGAAATTATGGTATTTTCAACAATGGCAGAACCACCGCCAAATCCCGAAACAAGCTCTGCACAACGAATCCCAACATTATTCCCGTAAAGGGTATTATTTGTAATCGTACCACTTGAACCATCTTTAAAAAGTATGCCTTCGTTGCAAAATGCAATCAGATTTCGTTTGACTTTTATGTTGACCGAATTTCCAAAAAATTCGTTTCCAATTTCTAAACCTCTATCATATACATTTAAAATAATATTACTGTCAACAAGAATATTACGGCTGTAATTAAAATCAATTGCATCATCAGAAATATTTTCAAAAACATTATTTGAGATCCTGCCATTAATGCTGTTGATAAATTCTACAGCATCGGGAATCCTTGTAAAATAACTGTCTTTAACAATTGCAGGAATTGCATTGTTTACAAGTAGACCCTCCCCTTTGTTTGAGCCGATAATTGAGCTATGAAAAAAGTTCACACTTCCACTTTTTATTTCAATAATCGGAGTGCTCCATGGAAGATTTTGAGTATTTATAAAATCAACATTGAAAAATGTAATGTCAACATTTTTAGTGTAAAAAGTCCCGTCTTTTATCAAGGTATAATTAAACTCGCATTGGCTATCGTAATTATCAATTCTGATTTTCCCCCAACCAACACTGTCAATTATCGGCAAAAAAGATACCGGTTCGTCAACAGTACCATAAACAAAAATGTGCCCGAAAATTTTGATGTCAACGGCAGTGTCAATCATTAAAACTGTTCCTTCGGTAATTATTAAAGTATCATTGGAATTAATTATAAGAGTCGTATCAATAATATAAGGTGAGTTTTCTTTATTAAAAATAATGCTTTCGCAAAAGGCCTGTGAGGAGACAATTAAAAGCATAATAAAAATCAACTTTCGAAAATAATTATATTTTATTAAAGCAAAAATCATAAAAATATTTTTTTCAGGACCTTACATAAACTTTGCCTTGAACAATCTTATTCGCCGGTTTTCCATGTATCATTTTTTCTCTGGCAAATTGTAATTTACAGTTTGGACATTTTAAATCACCTTTTGTAAAATCATCTTTAATTCTGTTTTTATAGCATTTCACCAAATGCCCGTTTCCAGCTTTATAATATTTATATAAGAGAGTGTTGCACTGAGAACAATATATTTTTATAGTTTTAAAATTAGTCATTATATCAGACTTCTTTTTGGGTCACTTCTACAATTTATTTAAACTGCAAGATACAATAATTCGTATTAATTTATTCTAAAACATTATTAAAAATAGTACCGTAGATATTACAATAAATTTAGAGGAATATTAACAAAGGCTAAAATTATTGAATGCCAAAATTCTAAAATAAAAATATTTAACCATTAAAATTGCAGTAGAACCATAAAAATATTTTTAACATTGAACAATTATTTGTTTATTTGCAGCTCAAAAATTCTATTAATAATAAACACAAAAGAAAATAATTATGACTAAAGCAAAAGCACGACATATTTTGGTAAGCACCAAAGAAGAATGTGAAAATCTAAAAAAAGAGATTGAAAATGGCAAAGATTTTGCTGAAATGGCAAAAGCCCACTCTTCATGCCCATCAGGGCAACAAGGTGGTGATTTAGGTGAATTTTCTCCAGGAATGATGGTTAGAGAATTCGACGAAGTTGTATTTAGAGATGAAGTTGGAAAAGTTCACGGACCTGTTAAAACACAGTTTGGATTTCACCTGATTGAAATTACAAGTCGATCGTAAATAAGATTTCGAATTTTCTACACAGTTTTATTTCACTTCGTAGATTTCGGGTTTAAAGTTAACAATTTGAAACCAAAAAATTTTAGGCTTAATTTTGTATATTTTTATGCAATTTTAAGCCTAAATTTTTAGTATAAATAAAGATTTCCAATTTTACTTTTCAAATAAGCGTATTATACAGATTAGGTTTTTGCTTGCATATTATTTTTATTTTATGTATAATTGTAGCTTAATGACATGCAACACATTAAATATCCAAGAAGGCAATTATTAAAATAAATATCCAATTAATGATTTTTTTGCGTTTAGGGAATTGGAAATTGGTAAAAGAAAAACATAAACAATTGTTTTTAGCCTTCCAATTTGACGGAATAAACACGATTGGGTATATACAATCGTAGCCAGCAATTTTGCAAAAAAACAACTGAATTAAACACTAGAAAATATGGCAGAATTAAAATGGAAAGAAGCAATAGTAAAGGTTTTTGAAGAAGAGAAAAAGGCACTTCATTATACTGTTATAGCTGAATTAATTGCAGAAAGAGGATATCGAAAATCACTTGGAGCTACTCCTCAGGACACAGTTAGTGCCAACATGACTACAGATATTAATACAAATAAGGAAAAATCAATTTTTGCAAAGGTTGACAGAGGTTATTATATACTTAGAAAATTTCTTGATAATGGAACCCACCTTGTAACAGAAGAAAGAGAAACAGAAATCAAGAAATCAAAAAAGACAAGTTCAGAGAAATTTAGGATAATTAATTCATTTGGACTTTATTGGAACAGAAATCATGTCCATTGGAAAACAACACCTGACTTGCTTGGAATTCAACAAATAGGTGCAACAAATGTAAATTTCAATAATCAGATTGGAATTTATCTTTTACATGACAGTAGAGAAACAATTTATGTTGGACAGGCAATTGAACAAACACTTGGGCAAAGATTACGAAATCACACATCTGACAGATTAAGTGGTCGTTGGGACAGATTTTCATGGTTTGGGCTTTATCCAGTTAATGATAAAGGGGAACTGAATAAAAACTTAAAATTTGAAGACATTACTGTTCAAGATTTGGGTGATATTTTTGAAGCAATTTTAATCGAAAGCATCGAACCAAGACAAAATAGAAAACAAGGTAATTTGTTTGCCGGAATTGAGTACTTACAGCAAGAAGCACCAGAAATTAAAAGAAGAATGAAAGAACAATTAATAAAGGAATTAACAGATAAACTTTAAATGAAAACTATATAATAAAACACAGCTGGCAACAACAAAGTAGTGCATTTGGCAGATAGTGTTAAAATTGAAGATTGTAACAATAAATAAACATATAAGTAAATTGAAAAATATGAGCGTTGAAATACCAAACGCATCATATTCAAATCGTTGTACACATTCTGGTACGATAAAGGGACATAGTTTACAAAGTTAAAGGGACATGGTTTACACTTTTTTAGGTTGTAATTTGTAGTCAAAAACAAATTATTATTCCTTGGAAAGAAACAACACCCATAATCTCAAAACATGATAATTGAAAATTTGATAATCTATAATTATGAATGAATTAGAAAAAACAATCAGTAGCATGAACTTCCAATATTTTGGTACTGGACAACACAAAATAAATGCTGAAGCCTTTCTTGAAAGAGAAAAAGCTGTGCTGTTGGACGTCAGAGCAAAAGAAGAAATTGAAACAGTAAAATTACAATTAAAACATCATCTTACAGTTTTGGAAATACCGTTTCACGAATTACCATCAAGAATTGGTGAATTACCAAAAGATAAATTTATAGGTGTATTTTGTTCGAGCGGAGTAAGAAGTACAATTGCTTTTGCTTATCTTAAAAGCAGTGGCTATGAAAATATTAAAATAATTGAAGGTAGATATTTTGAATTTATGGAAGCAATATTACCGGGAAAATTATTTAAACATCTCAAGAAGTAAAAAATGAATATTTGGCTATTAGCATTAATTATATTAATTATTGCTGCAATTATGACTATGTCTGGTCGGGGTGGAGGAAATTTTTATGTTTTAGCTCTTGCCTTCACAGGATTTAGTATGCATGAAGCAGCAACAACAGGGCAATTTATTTTGGTGTTATCGTCTTTATTTGCAACTATTTTTTTTAGTAAAGACAAAGTTATTAGCTGGAAATTGGTATTAATTATTGGAATTATGACTATTGTTTCGGCTTTTTTAGGTGGTTTTTTATCTGATATTTTTAATGATAAAATATTGAAAATTGTATTCGCTGTATTTATTTCGTTGGCTGCTTTTCTAATGTTAAAGCCTTTAGGAAAGGAAGTGAAGACTGAAGGCAGATTCATAATAAAATTACAATCGAATAATGAAACATATATTTTAAATCTATTTATTTTAGTCCCAATTGTCTTATTTACAGGCTTTGTTTCTGGAATGGTTGGTATTTCTGGCGGATCTTTTTTGGTCCCATTAATGGTGTTGCTTATTAGAGTTCCGATGAAAATTGCTATAGGGACATCAACTACATTGGTTATGATTACTGCATTATCAGGATTTTTAGGGCATTTGAGTTCTGGACATTTCGATATTAAATTAGCTATTCCATTGGCTATTGGTGGAATTATTGGCGCAATAATTGGCACTAAATTTACATTGAAAATCAAAACTAAATTTCTAAAAATTATTTTTGCTACAACTTCAATTATTGCCGCAATTATAATGATATATAACGTTTTTCGATAAATAAAATATATGATTACAGAAATAAATCGGAAACCTTTTTACATTTTACAAGGCATCATTTTTCATATAATATTATTTAAAAATCCATTTAACAGCTAAAGTTGGCATTACTTCCAGATCCCCATCGAAAGTAAAAAAATTTTTACTTAATTCTACTTCACCGCCTACACTGAAATATGGGTTCAACACGAACCAAATTTGAGGTTCGGCAAGAATCACCACATCTTTTCCTGACCCTGAAAATTTATCCTGAGTCCAAATATCTAAAAATCCCGTTAGCAATATTTTATTCTTAAAAATTGGTTGATACCAAACGAAAGTTGCCTGGGCATCAGGACTTTTGGCATTTTTATTAGCACGATAAAGCAAAGAAGTATTGAGGGTAAATTTTCCAATTTTAATTGGATAGCTAACACCAGCCAGCCAGGCTTGGAGTATATAATCCGGTGTACCGTCGTTGAATTCAATTTGTACCCCCAACCCACTTTTATGTACAGTAAATTTTCGTGCCAGTTCGAAATAGGCCAGTGAAGCCCCTCCGTTATCTTTATCAAAGTCAACATCAACAAAACAAAAAGTTGACCCCAATTTATCCATTTTTAAAATCTCGAGAGTGGAGGTGAAATATTTTCTATCGATTTTGTCGCCGTAATTATATGCTTTTCCAAAATCGTAATGTAACTGAAGGTTCTGCCCAATAGTGGTAATACTAAAAAAACCTGATATGAAAAGCAGAAGTAATAACTTTTGCAATATTTTCATTTTATTTTTTTTATTCAACAAATAAATGTATATATAAAAGTATAAATTAAATACAAACTAAAATAAATAAAAATTAATTGACCAATATATTGAATTTCAAAATTATACTATTCTCCTATTTCTCCATGGTAAACAGAAATTCCACACCTCCATTTTTATAATTCCTCGCTGTTATTTCTCCATTATGTAACTGAATGGCATTTTTAACAATTGCTAATCCTAAACCTGTGCCACCGGTTTTTCTCGAACGTCCGGTGTCAACTCTGTAAAATCGTTCGAAAATACGGGAAAGATGTTTTTCATCAATATCATTTCCTGTATTGGAAAATGAAAAATAAAAATTATCATTATCGTCAAGGTAATTGGATATGTTAATGTCTATATTTTCTCCACCATATTTTATCGCATTATCAAAAAGGTTATAAAACACAGAAAATAAAAGTGATTTATTTCCATTCAAAATAATTGGATTAACAAATTGAATATGTACCCCGATGTTTTTTTTATCCAATCTAAGTTTAAGATTTTCATTTACTTCTGTTACAATTTCATCAATATTTATCGATTCGAAAATGAAATATTCTTTTGCCTCTTCAATTTTATTAAGCAGAGAAATATCTTCAATAAGTTCGGAGAGTCGTTTTGACTGTGCAAAAGCTTTATCAATAAAGTACTTTTGTTTTTCTTTTGTAACGTTATTATTCTGAAGTGTTTCAAGATAGCCCATAACCGTTGCTACCGGTGTTTTTAATTCATGCGCTATATTTGATGTCATTTGTTGTTTTATCAATTTTCGTTTTTCAAGTTTTGTTGTGTCTTTTATCACTATTTCAAAACTTTTATCCCGAAAAAACACACATTGTATATTAAAATATTTATCGTTCTTAAACAGGTCTATTTCTATCTGTGGTAAGTTATAATCCTTAATACGAACATCACTTTTTAATTGTTTGTCAATAAATTTAATTATTGGTTTAAACTCTTTAACTTCAAATATTTTATCTGCTGAAATGGTTGATTTTTCAGAGATCAGATTCAAAAACTGAATAAAATGATTATTAGTAAGTATTTTCTTTTTATCAGGTGAAAAAAAGGCAATTCCCTCGTTTAAAGCATTTAGATGACTGAAAAGCTTGTTCTTTTCAACTGAAATTTCATCCTTTGCGATGTTAAGTTTATTGTAAATTGCAATAATCTGACTACTTATTGAACCGAACTCATCACTTGGAAATTTTATAGACTCTTTAATATCTTCACCGCTGCTCAGTCTTACAACAAAGTCTTTTAATTTTGTGATTGTTTCGCCCAGGTTTTTGGTAATAAAAAAGAAAATAAACAATAATAAAACAAACAAGAAAATCAGATAAATGATAAACAGTTTGTTTATCTGCATAAAATCTTTAATTTCAATATTATAGAGTGCTGCCGTTCTTACATAATAATCAGGATAAAACTTAACATAATAATAATAGCTACTACCTGTAGTTGCTGATTTTCTGATGTTTGTTCCGAAATCCGCAGCTGTTGATGCTTGTACTTCCGGGCGGTGCAAATGATTTTCCATTTCTTCATAATCAGACATTTCACTATCATAAATCACAACTCCTTTCGGACTGATAACAGTAATTCTAATGTTCAATCTCGGAATAATTGTCATTAAAGAGTCGAGCAAATTAAAATTTCCTGTATCCGTTAATTTATTACTCTTAATAAATTTGTGAGTAATTTCAGTTATATTATCAAAAGTGTTTTCTAATTGTTTTTTTCTGAAATCCTTTTCGCGTTCGTATTGAAATATCAATACAAGTATCGTAAATACAGCAAATATTACAGAAAAATATATAAATAATTTTTTTCGCAAAATTAGTTTTTTTAACATGGGAATTGTTTTAAGCATTTACGCATTCAATCATTTAATCATTCAAAAGTATAACCATATCCCTGCTTACTTTTAATATTTTTTCCATATTTCCCCAGCTTTTTTCTAAGTCGGGTTATGTGAACATCAATTGTACGATCAGTAACAATAGTGCTATCATCCCAAACATTACTAAAAATTTCTTCTCTCGAAAAGGCTTTTCCTTTTCTATTCAATAATAATGCAAGAATTTCAAATTCTTTTTTAGTTAATTGTATTTCTTTATTATCTATTTGCAGACTTCTTTTTTCAAAGTTAAAAACCAGATCATCAACATAAATTGATGGTTTTTCAACAATTTCTTGTTTTTGTGTTCTGTTTAATATTGCTTTAACTCTAACAATAACTTCCTTGATGGAAAATGGTTTTGTAATATAATCATCACCTCCAAGGTTAAATCCTGTAATCAAATCATTTTCGGTATTTTTTGCAGTAACAAAAATAATGGGTACGGTAAAATTCATTTCTTTACGTATTTTTTCGGCAAGTTTAAAACCCGACATTTGACCCATCATAACATCAAGAATTATTAAATCAAAAGACTTGATATCTTTTCTTAAAGCTTCTTCGGCAGAATATGCAACATCAGTTTTAAAACCTTCTCCTTCGAGGTTAAACTGAAGAATCTCACATAAGTCTTCTTCATCATCGATAATGAGTAATTTGCATTTTTGTTTGTTCATCTTACAATAATAACTATATTTTTTTTATATCAATATCTTGATGCCTGATATTTGCTCCCGAGAAAGCATATATTGAAGTTTTTGCCATATTAGTTGCATAATTTTCAATCCGCTATATTGATGAAATAATCTAACTGATATCAGCTATATTTCTTAATAATTTGTAAATTTTTTTGTTACTAAAATTTTATTTCACAACTTAAATACGCAATATTAACAACAGGATCTCCATTTGCCGGAATCCATGTTTGATAATTAGGACTAATTTTTAATCCTTTTACAGGCGAAAACTCAATTCCGAATATAATTGCCTGGCCATCCTTTACATAATTCCACGGATCCTCTTCAGTTGCAACTTTAATAGATGATAGCTTATCAAATCTTCCAAAGATTTTTACTTTCATTATTTTATATGATCCATAAAAAGAAAAACCTGTTCTATTCTGATCATCTTTAATATTATAATTTAATTGTTGATTATATTCAGCTCCAATTTTTAATTTGCTTGTACCGTATCCGAGGCAGAATGACAATGTTTGTTGAGAACTATCAAAACCCATAAAATCGTAATAAACACGAGCATTCAAGCCTTTGAGTGGTGTAATTGTAATTCCGGCACTATATTTTAAAACACTGTCTGCTTCTATTGATTTATATCCATCTCCATTTGCAATTGTTGCATCAACACTCACAATATCATGAATCTTATAACTAGCATATATTCCCAAATCCGCACTGGAACCAAATTTATGTTCATCCTGAAATGATTTATACAGGTATCTGCCTCCCCATTGTTTTTCCTGCAAACAAAATTGAGAAAGCCCAATAAGTCCAAATTTAGTTGTTAAGCGACTGGATTTATATTGGAAATATGCATACCTTAAAAAAGCAGTCATATTTAATTCTCCAACACCGGGATTACAAACATCTAAATTTACCTTGCCGGAAAACTCCTCACTTAAATTAAAAGCATAGCCAAAACATGCCCTTTGAATCTCAAACTGATTGTGATTTTCTCCATCAGTAAAAGAGCTGTGATAACTAGCAAAGCTTTTAATGAAAGGTTTTCCGGAGATTTTTAACTCTTTATCATTTTCTTGTGCAAATACATTTGCTACAAGAAGAATAATCAACAATGTTGTTAAAAAAAATTTCATTTAAATTCTAATTTGTTCTTGATTTTTTGATGGTGCAAAAGA
>Ga0222636_1000125_pt1 | contig 44898 bp, 47 predicted proteins | sample AntAcemetagen141_FD_179811 | JGI IMG/M metagenome (GOLD analysis project Ga0222636, IMG submission 179811) | Saline water microbial communities from Ace Lake, Antarctica - #141 | ecosystem: Environmental > Aquatic > Non-marine Saline and Alkaline > Saline | place: Antarctica: Ace Lake...
CCGACTGTTCTTATAGCGAAACATGTACTGTTAACACTGGGGAAATAGTTACTAAAACTCATATTTTAATGAAAGAAAAAGGAATAGAACCTGCCAGATTAAAAATGGCAGCAATATGTTCTGTTTGTTCCGAAGCTTTTGTTAAACACATGAAAAACTTTGTTGTTGCATTATCAAAAAAAGATTAATCATCTTATATAACTATAGAAATAAAACAAATACTTGTTTAAAATAGGTCAAAAAATATGACACAAACAAAAGAATTTGATGCTCTTGTAATTGGTGGCGGAATTGCCGGTGAAGAATCTGCATTAAACCTTGCTAACCTTGGATATAAAGTTATTCTGGTAGAAAAGGACTATTCATTAGGTGGGAAAATGATACATCTTAGTAAAGTATTTCCAACTCTCGATTGTGCCGCTTGCATAACAACACCAAAAGTCTCGGAAACAGCAAGACATCCAAACATTACAATTTATACTAACAGTATAATTGAAGATATTAAAAAACATTCCGAAAATAATTTCTCAGCTGTTTTAGTTGAAAAACCAAGATATGTAACAGATGATTGTACAGGTTGCCAAATTTGTGAAGATAATTGTCCTGTTGTTATAGAGGATCAGTATCAATACGATTTGGTAGGAAGGAAAGCAGTATATATTCCTTTCAGTATTGCAAATCCACGTATTGCCGCTATTGATATTGAGAATTGTATTCTTTGTGGTAAATGTGAAAAGGTTTGCCCTGCTGATGCAATTGATTTTACACAAGAAGATATTAGAACTACCCTAAAAATCAAGTCTGTAGTTTTTGCTACTGGTTTTAATTTATTTGATCCAACTATTATCAAACGCTATGGTTACGGGAAATATAAAAATGTGGTAACATCAATGCAAATGGAGAGACAGCTTGTTCCTACGCGACCATATAATACTGTTTTACGACCGAAAGATGGTAAAATGCCTGATAACATTGCATATGTATTATGTGTTGGTTCTCGTGACGAGACTGTTGGAAACCCCATCTGTTCTCAAGTTTGTTGTATGTATTCTACAAAACAGGCACAGCTATTAATGGGTGCTTTACCAATGGCAGATGTAACAATCTATTATATAAATATAAGAGCTTTCGGTAAAGGCTTTTGTGAATTCTACCAGCAAGCAAAAGGTATGGGAGTAGAATTTATCAAAAGTAAAGTAGGTAGAATTTCTGAAAAAGAAAATGGTAATCTTATGCTCCGATACGAAGATTTGGTAGAAGGTAAAGTAAAAGAAGCCGAACACGATTTGGTTGTCTTATCAGTAGGGATATTACCAAATACCGAATATTCAACAATGTTTAAAAATAATGCTGTTGAAAAAGATGAGTTTAATTACATAAAACAAGTTGATGAATTAAGCTGTCCTGCAAAAACAAGTATAGATGGAATTTTTGTTTCTGGTACAGCATCAGGTCCAATGGATATCCCGGATTCAATATTATCAGCAGGTGCAGCATCAGCAGAAGCAGCAAGTTATATAAGGAAGGAACAAAATGAAAAATAAAATCGGTGTATATATCTGTCAATGTGGTTCAAATATTTCCGACTATGTGGATGTTGAAAAAGTAAAAGAAATAGTTGCTAAAGAAGCAGGTGTTAATCTTGCAAAAACAACAATGTTTGCCTGTGCTGATTCAACTCAGCAGGAAATGATTAATGATATAAAAGAAAAAGGTCTTGATTCTCTTGTTGTCGCATCTTGTTCACCAAAACTTCATTTGTTTACATTTAGAAATGTTGCAATACGTGCCGGTTTAAACCCATATAATTACGTACAGGTAAATATTCGTGAGCAATGTTCATGGGCACATTCTGATAAAAAAGTTGAAGCAACTGAAAAAGCAATTCAGCTTGTAAAAGGTGGCATTTCAAGAGTAAAACATTCAGAAGCATTAACTCCCTTAAAAATATCAGCAAAAAATATTGTTGTTGTTGTAGGTGCTGGAATTGCCGGTATGCGAGCTGCTATTGAACTTGCAGACATGGGATCATATGTTTACCTTTTAGAAAGAGAATATTTTGTTGGAGGAAGAGCATCACAGTGGAATGAACTTTTTTCCACAAATCAAACCGGTAGAGAAGTTATTTCTGCACTTTACAAGAAAATAATGGAATATAAAAATATCACTCTTTTTACCGGTGCTGATATTATTTCAAATAATGGAGGTGTAGGAAACTTTATTATTAAAGTCAAAATAAAACCTCGACATGTCGTTCCTGGTTGTGAAATGGATTGGACAAAATTTGATAAAGCTGTTGAAGTATGTCCAATAGAAGTTGATGACGATTTTAACTTTAATCTTACTAAAAGAAAAGCAATATATAAAAACTATCCCAGTGAATTCCCAATGATTCCGGCTATTGACACAGATGCTTGCAATAAATGTGGGGAATGTGTGAAGGTTTGCCCTAATATTGATCTTGATCAAAAAGAAGAAATCATTGAAATTAATGCAGGTGCATATTTGCTAAGTACTGGTTTCGATCCATACGAACCATCAAAAGGTGAATTTGGATATCAAGAAATTGATAATGTAATTACTCTTCAGCAATTTAAAAGACTTATCGAACTTAACGAAAAAGACTTAGAATATAAGGGTAAGAAAATAAAGAATATTGCATACATCTACTGTGTTGGAAGTCGTCAGGTAGAAGGTGAAAACAAATATTGTTCTCGATATTGTTGTACTTCTGCAATTCATACTTCTATTATTGTTAGAGAAAAATATTCTGATATTAATAATTTCCATTTTACAAGAGGTATTCGAACCTACGGTAAACAGGAGATGTTATATAAAAAATCATCGGAAAACGGAGATATCTTTTTACAAACATTTGAAAATGATGCTGCTATTGTTGAAAAACATGGTAACAAAACGATTGTTAAAGTCAATGACATTCTAACACTGAATAAAGAAATTGAAGCTGAAGCTGATTTGGTTGTTTTAGTTACCGGAATGGTTCCGCGAAAAAATAATACAATTGGGGATATTTTGAAAGTTCCTTATGGTAGAGATAAATTTTTCAATGAAATTCATCCAAAACTTCGACCTGTTGAAACTGTTATTGACGGCATTCATATTGCAGGTGCTTGTCAGGGACCAAAAAACATTACAGAATCAGTTAATTCATCATTATCAGCAGCAGTAAAGGCAAATTCTTTAGTTAAAAAAGGAGAAATTGAACTTGAACCTACACTTGCTAAAATTGACAAATCACTTTGCGAATGGTGTGGTAAATGTTCCGAAGTTTGTCCTTACGATGCAATTATAAAAATTGATAATGAAGGAAAAGCTGTTGCAAAAGTTAATGAAACAAATTGTAAAGGTTGTGGAATGTGTTTACCTGTATGTCCATCAAATGCGATTCAATTAATTGGATATACTGATACGCAAATTGAAACCGTGATTGATGCTTTAATTTCATGATAAAATTTATATTATTATTTAAAAACAGAAAGTATTTATAAATGAAAACCATAGATAAAATAAAAGAAAAAAGGACAGTTTCGGAAGAGGTTAAAACTAAATTAAAAGAGTTTAACAAAATTAAGAGAGCCATTCTTGGAGCTCTTAAAGAAAAACCTAAAACTATTCCTCAAATTGCTGAAGAGATAAAACTTCCGCTTGATTTGGTAACTTTTAATCTGATGACTTTGATGAAATATGGAAGTATTGAAACTGATGAGATTGATGATATGGATGAATACTTTTTTTATAAATTAACTAAAAAGAAATAAAAAATGTCAAAAATAAATCCGGGCTTTGCAGACGAACTTAAAGAATTTGGGGCAATAGATTTACACGCCTGCTTCAATTGTGGTAATTGTACTGCTGTTTGTTCTTTATCAGATGAAGATAATTCATTCCCGAGAAAAATGGTAAGATTAAGTGTTCTTGGTCTCGAAGATGAAATACAAGCTTCAGTTGACCCATGGTTGTGTTACTATTGTGGCGAGTGTAGTGAAACTTGTCCAAAACAAGCTAACCCAGGTGAGTTAATGATGTCGTTACGACGATACCTGACTTCAAAATATGACTGGACAGGTTTAGCTAAAAAATTATATACTTCAAAAGTATGGGAATTTGGTTCAATTCTTTTCCTGGCAGCAATTATCCTTGTTCTTTTTATATTTTTTCACGGACCAATGACAACTGTTTTAACAGCCGATGGTGGAGTTCAACTAAATACATTTGCACCATGGAAACAAATTGAAATAGGTGACTGGACTATGGCAGGCTTATTGGCATTTTTTCTTTTGTCGAATGTTTTTAATATGTATTTGAAAATTGTAAGAAGTAACAAAGGACTAAAAATTCCAATTAAGTTATATTTTACTGAAATATTTAAACCAATTTTTCATGCAGTTACACAATGGCAATTTTCAAAATGTGATCAGCTCGAAACTAAGAAAAAAATTAACTTTAGTTTATTCTGGATTGCTCACTTGTTGTTAATGTCTAGTTATGCTTTAATGCTTATTCTGATTGTTGTTTTCTTAGGTTGGTTTCAAACTGATAACATATATGAATGGTGGCACCCTCAACGAATTTTAGGTTACTATGCTACCATTGGTTTAATTGTTGGTTTGGTTTACTTTTCTTATTCAAGAATAAAAAAGAATCAGGAAAAAAGCAAACACTCTCATGTTACCGACTGGACTTTTCTGGTGTTATTATTTTTAACAACTATAACAGGAATATTAGTTCATATATTTAGAATTTATGGAATGCCTTATCCAACATATTACATATATGTAATTCATATAATGGTGCTTTTCCCAATGTTAATGATAGAGGTTCCGTTTTCTAAATGGTCGCATTTAGCTTACCGTCCATTTGCGTTATATTTTAATAATGTTGTAAATGCTGCTCGTAAACAAAGCAAATAAAAAATAATAAGCTCAAAAATAAATTTGAGATTATCCTTCAGAATAATACCAATTGAATTTCTAAATTGCTGATAAATATTTTGAAATATTTTTTTCTTTGTCAAGGCAAATATTCTTTACATCCGTATGGACGGAAATAATATTTGCCTTGACAAAGGAAAAAAGAAACGAAATATATCGGTAATTTGGATGTTCAGTTGGTATAATTCCAATTAATTCATTATCTGAACTAAAAATCGGAGCATGGCGGATTCTTTCACTGGTCATTGCATTTCTAAAATACTCAGAAAGATTATCTTTTTTTACTTAACCGGAATGAGTGTAGTGAAATTCGTGTAAATTTGCATTTTAAGCGGCTAATATAAAACACTTGCGGATTTTAAGCAATATATAAAATAGAAAACAAACATATTGGTAAAGTGTGGAGAAATGAATTATTTGGAAGCAAAATTAATTACCTCCGCAAAGTAAACAGTTATTAAATTTATTTTTATGAAAACAAAAGAAGAAATTTTGAAAGTAATTTCAGAAGTAAAACATCCTGCAATTGATTATTCCTTAGTAGATTTGGGAATGATAAAAGATATTGAAATTGATGATACAACTGTTAGTTTAACGTTTGTATTCCCATTTCCCAAAATTCCAATTGCCGAATCATTAATCAATTCAATAGCAACGCCACTGAAAAATATTGGTTACACTTTAGTACCCAGTATTATTTTGATGACTGATGAAGAAAAGGCAAAGTTTATTAAAATGGAAACTGATGGATGGAAAGGATAAGAAATGACGATTGATAATTGATAATAAAAGTAGTATATATTAAATTGCAAATCGTAAATCGAACATTTTATGTTTAGAATAATCATTTGGATAAAAATGATTTTGGGTGGTAGTATTTTGGGGTATTTTTTTGATTTTTTAATTTTTGAAAATATCCATACAAATATTATTTTTCATGTTGTAAGTTTTTTGATTGGTGTTTTTCTGTTATTTCTTGTAATGAAAATCAGTAAAAGTACAGGTAGAACACTAGCGAAATACGGACGAAAAGGAAAATTAAAAAGGATGCAAACTAATGTTCTTGCAAAACAGGGAATCTAAAAATGCACGAATAATTAATGTAAGTTCAATGATTCACACAAGCAGTATTGATTTTGGAAATTTGAATAGTGAAAAATATTATTTTGATTCATGTTATTGGCGATGCTAATAAAATTGGTAACGCACAAGACGCTATAAATGATGCTTATGAAATAGCAAAAAAAATATAAAATAATAAAAATATTTCAATGCAAATATCAACAAAACGATCAAAAATAAATTTTAAAAGTTTTTTATGGCATGCAGTATTTCTTGCATTAGCTTCTAATTTTATGGATGTTGATACCATAATTCCTTCTATGCTTCTAAAAGCAGGTGGGAACTCTGTGCATCTTGGATTTTTGACAGCAATTATGTTGGGAGGTTCAGGTGTTTTTCAGTTGATATTTGCTCCGATATTATCTAAAAATTCACTTAAATTAAAATATTTGCTTTTGGGAATAAATCTTAGAATTGTTGCATTATTATTAATGTCTGCTATGTTCTTTTTTTCACATTCGTTAACAGGTGATACAATAATTTTATTGATTTTTATTCTGATTTCAATATTCTCTTTTAGCGGTAGTTATGCTAATGTTTCATATATCGACATACTTGGAAAATCAGTAAAAGAAGAGAGTAGAAAACATTTTTTTTCGATTAAAGAAATTATTACAGGTGTCGGAATTTTAATGTCAGCAATTGTTGTAAGGGAGTTTATTAAGCGATTTGAATATCCTGATAATTATTCTTTACTTTTTTTAGTTGCAGGAATTTTATTGTTAATTGCTTCTTTGGGATTCTGGAATTTAAGAGAGATTCGCACAATAAATCCTGTGAAAAAAAATCTTATTGACTTTTTTAAACTAATCCCAAAAGAAATAAAAAAGAACAGCAACCTAAAATACTACTTATTGATAATAAATACTCTTGGTCTGGGAATTGGTTTTATGCCATTTCTGATTTTGTTAGCAAAAGAAAATTTTGATTTATCTTATAAACTAATTGGAAATTTTTTGCTATTTAGAATTATTGGAACTTTGCTTGTAAGTACAATATTTTATAAATTATCATCAAAAATTGGCTATAAATTGCTTCTGATTATTGCTATAATTATTGGTAGTACTATACCTATATTTGCATTGACGTTAAGCAACAATCAATATTTTTATCAATATATTTTTATTTTGTCAGGGATATTTGTTTCTATTTTTAAAATCTCCAATAATGGTATTTTATTAGAAATATCAACAAATGAAAATCGTACTATGTATGCTGGAATTTCAGGTGCCGGTAAAATATTTTCAACTATTTTTCCATTAATTGCCGGAGTGTTAATATTTTATATTGGATATAATTTTGTTTTTATAATTGTGACTGTAATAATTCTCTTAAGCTATTTTTTCGTTAAAAGGTTAGATTGCAGATTGTAAATAACATCCAACAAAGTAATATGGAAATAAAAATATCAATGAATTTATAAGAGCTGTTTTATATAAAAAACTTGGACTTGTTTATAATTTTTTATTAAAAAAGCATTTAAAATAAAGAATGGCACAATACAGCATTGCTAAACCAATGCCAAGGTAAATTGGGAAAAGCACATATTTAGGTATAAAAGGTGCACTGCGTAAACCTATGCCAATAATAATCATTAATACGATTAACAATTTATCTTTTATCTTGTGGAATTCCCAAATGCTAATATTTGTTTGTGGAAATGATTGAATACGATTTATATTATTAAGAGTTATTTTTTGAAAAATCAGATAGATTTTAATAACAGATAAAATAATAGCTGTAATTACTCCGAACACAAGTTGTGTATATGTTATTAATTCTATCCAACTGATAGCTTTTGCCGAAAGAATTATACTTGCAGTAAACCAAATTATTCCTGCAATTAGAATTAGTGTATTTGCTTTTACTTTAGGCATATTTATTTTTTAATAAAAAATGATAATAATTAAAGCTGGACAAAAAAAGTGCTAAGCCCATTACAATATAAATGTAGCTTAAAAGAAACTTTGGTATAAAAGAAGCATTTCTCATGAAAACACCCAAACTTATCATAAAAACAATTAATAAGTATGTTGTCCATTTTTGGAAAGCCCAAACACAAACATTTTCTTTATAAGTATTAATACGATTAATATTTTTAATAGCAAGATTTGAAAACCCAAAATACGCTATTGCAATTCCTGATAATACTCCGGCAATGATAACAAAAATCATTTCATTTGTGGAAAGCAAAAAAAACCATCGAAAAGATAAGCGGATTAAAAATAATCCAACTCCTGTCCACATTATTCCGGAAATAAGAATTAAAATATTTTTATGAACTTTTGGCATTTTAATAAAATATTGATCCTAGAATAATGACAAGCATAGCAAAGATCATATAAAGAGATGCTACTTTGAAAACCTGAAAATTTGATTTATCACTTGGTATTATAATACTATATACTGCAAACCCAAAAGCAATAATTGCTAATATTAATAATACACTTAAAAAACTCCATGAAAGACCTAAAGCAAAAGCACCTAAAGCAAAAGCCAAAGCTGATGAAATAGTAGAAAGAGCAATAATTAAACGTACATTTTTAAATCCGTATTTTGATGCAAAAGTGGGAATTTTAGCATTATTATAGTCTTCAAAATGTCGCATATTAAAAGTCATAATGTGTGTTGGTATCCAAAAAAGAATTGAGAGAGCCAAAAGTATTCCTATCAAATCAATTTCACCAACGCCCAAAACACGACCGGCTAAAATTGGCATACCGCCGGATATACCACCCCATAAAATTGACCAGGCCGATGTCCTTTTTAACCAAATGGTATAAATGACAAAATCAATAAACAAACCTGCAAAAACAATTAATGCATATAGTGGAGATAAATAATAAGCAAGACTTAAACCCAAAACATTTAACACTGTGCCAAAAATTACAGTTTCTTTTATACTGATTTTTTTTGCAGGTAGGGGACGATGTTTAGTCCTTTGCATTTTTGCATCAATACTCCTGTCCCACAACATATTATATACAGTAGTTCCACTGATTGTTAAAAATAAACTTATAATCATTCCCAAAGTTAATTCCCAGCTAATATATGGGCAGCGCGAACTGATAAAACCTGTAATACCTGTAAGTAGTAAAAGTAAAGTTTGAAAACTTTTAATTAATTGCCAGTATATCCTTAGTTTTATTTTCAATTTATTTATCATCAGAATAAGTTTATCTGAGAAAAGCACTGAAAATTTAAATCTGCTTTCGGTGCTTTTTAATTATTCAATAAAATTATTTTTTTTATTTCTTTTTGATTTGATAAAATACTCCTCGTTTTTGTCTGATAGGTTCTATTTTATTTTCTGATTCTAAAACATCAAGATATTTATTGATTTCGTTAATATGAAGACCCAGAATTTTCACAAGATCGTTAAGGGTACATGGTCTTCTAAAAATTGTTTCTAAAATTGCTGATTCAGTATCCGAACGGTACGATTTAATATCTCTTCGTTCGGGAGCTGCAGCAATAATTTCAACATTATCTAAATTCCAAAAGTTCACAATTTCCTGCAATTCTTGTCTGCTCATTGGTTCTAAACCATCAATTACTCCCGGTCTGTCAAGTGTGTTTAATTGAATGCTCTCGGGTTTGATTTTTAAAAAAGCTTCCTTAAGTAATTTTAAATTTTCTTTATCATTATTATAACCAGGAATTATTAGAACTTCTAACCATATTTTTCCATTGTATTCTTTCCCAAATTCTACCAAGCCATTTATGTAATCAGATAAATCTATAGAATGAAATGGTCTGTTAATTTTTCTGTAAGCTTTGTCTGAAGCTGCATCCAAAGATGGAAGAACAACATCTGTTTTTAAGATTTCTTTTCTAACTTCTTTATTATTTAATAATGTTCCGTTTGTTAGCAAAGCAAGCGAAATTTCAGGATAATTTTGTTTTATAAATTCAACAATATCTCCAATTCGAGAATTAAGAGTAGGCTCTCCCGAGCCCGAAAAAGTAATATAATCCGGTGCAGGATTGTTGCTCATAAAATGTATTATCTCTTCAATTACCTTTTTGTAAGGAACATATTCCTTTCTTTCTATTGTCAAATTTGTTGTACGACCACATTCACAATAAATGCAGTTTAATGAACACACTTTGTGAGGAACAAGATCAATTCCGAGTGACATCCCAAGACGTCTTGATGGTACGGGTCCGAATAAATATTTATACATTATTTTTGTTTTTAGTTTTTAGTCTTTAGTTTTCAGTTTTTAGTTTTCAGTTCTCAGTTTTCAGTATTCAGTCTTCAGTTTTCAAACTGTGTACTGGTGACTGTGTACTGTTGACTGCCAACTGTTGACTGCCAACTGTCTACTGTTTACTGCCAACTCCTAATTATAAGCCAAACGAATTTTTTCATCAGCAATTGTAGGTTTTATAAGCTCTTGCCATTTTGGTGAATTCCATGTACCTAATTTTGAATGAACATCGTAATATTTTTGGGGTATTGGGTGTGTTCCTACAACTACTTTAATTTTGTATCTTTCTTCAATAAATTTCTTGAAATGGCTGATGTTATTGCATGGTGGATAACCAACAACCATACCTGTTGCGAGATGAATAACCTCTGCTCCGTTTTTTACCATTTCTTCGGGAGAGTATTCAATATTTCCACCAGGGCATCCACCACAAGTAGTATATCCAACTAATTCCAACTCGTCTTCTTTGCTATAGATACTAAAAGCACCTTCTCTGTTTTGCATAGATCTGAAGCATTTACCACCGGCACAAGTGTGGTATCGATTACAAATAATAATTCCAATTTTTATTTTCATCTTTAAGTTTTTTTTAAATTATTTAGGAATAAAAACACCATCTAAATAATAGTTTCTTTCAAATTAATTCCCTTCAAAATTATATCATTTTCTTTAACTTCCAAGTCATTCGCAATAACATGGCATTTTGCTTTCAAAAGAAAAAATATCGGACGGTCAACATTTGAAAGCCCTTCATAATTTCCCTGTCCTTTACTTATAATAATATCAGCAGATTTAAATCTTTCTAAAAAATCATCACTACATAATTTCGGAATTACTGCCGGAGCTGAACTTCCAGAGGAAATAATTTCGGCTACTTCATCAATTCCCGAAGCAACAGCATCTTCGTAAGTTACATCGTTAATAACAGGAATGTTGCGTACAACATAAGTGACTGGTTTTTTTAATTCTTCGATTAATATTTTATCAAAAACCGATTCTCCAGCATTATCCCCAAGATAAAGTATTGTTTTTGCTTTTTCAAGATGTTCAACAAATTCGTTAAAATGTAAAATACCAAAGTCTTGGTACAAGGCTTTTTTAATATCTTCAGCAATATTAAAATCTTTTCCAACGCCAAAATCTATAACATTCCCTGCAATAGCAATACGAATAGCAGTAAGTAATTTATTATCTGATTTTCTGATAGTTTCTTTTAATTCGGGATATAATGCTAAAGCTTCTTTAATATTTTCTTCTTTAATTTTTTTATACGGGTCAGCAACTCCTGTTATTTTGCTAACTTCTCTATAAATTAATTCGCCGGTTTCGGGAGGTGTGTTTTCAAGAGGAATGTCTTTTATCATTGCTCCAACACTATCGAGTAATTCTTTTATTGTTTTCTCATCAGTTGTTGCAATTCTGCCGGCACGCAATGCCTGGCTTAACATACAGGGTAAACAATCTAAGAATGTTTTCATTTTTTATTATTTTGCAATTTATTTTCTTTTACCATTATTTTTAGGTTTCATCTATAATAACTTTCCCCCTAAACATAAGAGGGAATGTAATTCGCATAATTTTAATCAATAATTTTTAATACACTTTTGTTTCCAAATTTTAAAAATTCTTTTGTTCCCCCACCTTCATTAATAATTTTCAATACTCTGTCATCCGCTTTTGCAAAGGTAGAACCAAAAATCATATTAATGTTCTTATATTCCAAAATTTCCGGAGCCATTATTGAAGAAGGACCAATCATGAAAATATCACAATTATTATCTGTGGCATTAATCGAATCCAAAAAAGATTTATTAAAAATTGATGTTGATGTTAAGATAACTGCATCTGCATAATTTAATAATTTTATTTCTTCAGATATTGAAGTTAATTCAGGGTCTTCTTTCTGAAAATCAAATATGCTGATTGGAATATTAAACAGATGAAATTGTTTAACAACAGGTTTGATAAAACCGAGCATCACAATTTTTTTATATTTTTTAAAATCAATTGCTTGAAAAATATCAACATCGTTGTTTGAACTATGCGAATAATTGAGCAATGCATTGAAATAAGAATTTAATACAATTCGATGAGAGAAATTTTCCAAATCAATAGCAAGATAATTATTTATATCGGTATCGATCTTATACCCGAGATTTGCACAAACTCCTATATTACCGTTCTTTAAAAGAACAGAAGTGTATCTTAATCCGGTGCTAATATTTTTAATTTTATCTGTTTCGAATTTATATTTTGATAATAAAAATTCCAAAGGTTCAACATTTCTTTTATAATTCTTCATCTACTTCTCCGTTTGGCAACATATTATCAGGATGATAAATTCCATTTTCTTCTTTATGAAAACGAACACAATTCTGCCAATTTCTATAACAAAAATTTTCAACCCATTTTTTATCTAACTTGCCTTTTTCATAAAAGTATTTCATTGGGCAAACCTGAAACCATTTACATTCATTTATTTGTTTCATAATTCTAATACCCAAAATACATTTCCATTCTGTCAAAAGCTTTGTTAATCATTTCTTCCGGAACACAAAACGAAAGTCTTATATGTCCTTCGCCTGTTGGTCCAAATGCAATGCCGGGGGTTGTGGAAACTTTAGCTTTTTTTAATAAATCTTTACTAAAAGCAAATGAGTCTTTCCCCTTTTCGGTAAGTATTTTTGGAAACATTAAATATGAACCATCAGGTTTAACATAATGAAAAAAAGAATTTAATTTATCCAATCTTTCACACATAAGATTTCTTGCTTTCAGATAATGTAACCCGAATTCTTTAACACAATCCTGACTTCCTTTTAATGCGGCTATTGCTGCATATTGCGAAGCTACCGGAGCACAAATAGCGAACGGAATATGAGCTTTTTTTACCTGAGCAAGAATTTCTTCATCAGCATAAAGATAACCGATTCGCCACCCTGTCATTGCGTAAGTTTTTGTAAAAGTATAATTTGTAATTACATTTTTTTTAAGTTCCGGAATAGAAGCAATACTAAAATGTTTTTTATTGTCGAAAACAAAATACTCATATGCTTCGTCAGTAATAATTGTGAGATTGTTTTCAAGAGCAATATTTGCCAATTTGCGTAAATCTTCTTCAGGAAAAACTGTGCCGCTTGGATTGCTGGGACTGCAATACATTATTGCTTTTGTTTTAGGAGTGATAGCTTTTTTAATAGCTTCAATATCCAAAGCAAAATTATTTTCCTCAATTAATGGAACTAAAACAGCTTTGCCGGAAGCAAGCCGTACTTGTGTAATATGTGTTGAATATGTCGGGGTGGGAAGAATAACTTCATCACCCGGATCAATTGTTGCCATAACAGAGGCAGCGAGTCCCTCAATTGCTCCTATTGTTACAATAATTTGATTTATGTTTGCATTAATGTTATTATCTCGTTTAAGTTTTTTTACGATTTCTTCGCGCAATTCGGGCAGTCCTTCGCTTTGAGAATATCCACCGGTCAATCCTTTTTCAATTGCTGATATAACAGCATCATTAATATGTTGTGGCGTTCCGGTTGTAGGTTTTGCCCAAGACAAAAAAGCAACATCATTATATTGCTTTGATAATCTTGTCATTTCATGAATTGCCGATTTTTTTAACTCATTTACTCTATTAGAAATATTCATAATTTCAATTTTAATTTTGCTTTTATAACAACAAAACTACCTTCCCCATAATCAGGTTTTACTTCCTGAACATTTTTTATTTCATCTAAATTTCCAAAAACAGTTTGATAAATATTTTTAATTTCGAATCCTGTAGTTTTTAGTATTCCCAACAATTCTTTTGTTGAATAAAATGTTGCATTTTTATAGAAAATGCTATTGTCTTTATGCTCCAAATATATTTTTCCCAGAGGGCTGGTTTTATCTACAAAGCCAATAATAAAATAGCCGTTTGTACTTAAAATTCTATTTACTTCATAAAATGATTTATAAATATCATCCAAAAAACAAACGGTTGTAACCATTAATGCAAAATCAATGCTTGATTCAGGGTATGGTAAATCTTCAGCAATAGCATCAACAGCATTTATCTTTCTTGTTTTTGCTTTTTCCCTCATTGCTTTTGAGGGTTCAATTCCTGTTTTTATTCCAAGAGGTTTGGCGAAAATACCACTCCCTATACCAATTTCAATTCCCTTTTTTTCAGAAGGAATTGCTTTTTTTATGGCATATAATTCCGATTGGAAAACAAAATGATTATCAACAAACCATTTTTCGTATTCATCTACGTGATTGTCAAAAGGTCTTGTTTTAGGCATAATGATTTTTTTATTCAAAAATTTTTATCTTTTTACACGAACTCTAATTATTGCTAGTTGATAAAATAATTTTTATCAATATAATTAACTTTATATACAAGATATTCTATCAATACTAATTATTTTTCCTTGACTTCAAATATATTACCACTTTTATCATTAATAAATATCAAGTCTGAGAATTCTCTTTTGATTCTCACACAATTATAATTTTTTGCTTCTGATTTTTTAACAAGCTTCTCTCTGTCATTTACTGAAATGCAAATGTGATTAAAGCCTTGCTTAAGCTTTTCATCACTCACAAATAATTCTAAAAACACATCATCTTTTTGCAAAAAGAAAGCAGTAGTATCTTTATTGATATTAAATACTTTTTGTGCTAATTCACTTTTTAAAACAAAGTTTTTCAATTCTTTCATTTCAAGAATATCAACATAGAAATTTTTAGCTTCTTCAATATCTGAAATATTCAAAGCAATATGTTCGAGTTTCATTTTAATGATTTTTAAAATTCAAATGTTTTCTGCTTTCACCTTTGTTCCATTCGTTTAGAACAATATCGAACTTTTGTTGAACTATTTTTACACTATCAGAAAGATCATCATCATTCATCAAAATACAAACAAAATTCTTTCTTATTCTTTTGATATTAGGTCCATAAATTTTAGAAACGACCACTTTAACATTTTCATCTTTCAGCATTTCAGTAACACCTTTAGCTTTTTTAGGGTCAGCATGAATTTCTTCATCATCTTCTTCAGTTGTATTACTGATTTTTTTCAAAAAAGTAATTTCAGAATCTGAAATTTCATAAATATAATAATAGTCTGAATCTCCAAAATGCCTGTTAATATATGATTTTCCGTTATCAGTGGCAAATGCTGTTTTCATATTTGTTTTTTTTATGAAAAAAAGCGAAGCACACGATTTTTTATAATGTACTTCGCTTAAAGTTTTATTATTTATATAAATAAAGTTTTTCTGCAACATTTTCTGCAGCTTTTATCAAGGGATAACCTGCTGGTGATGCTGTTAATAGCGGATGAGTTCCAATTTGAGCAGTCAATAGAGAGTTGATTGTCATTCTATTTTGGATCATTATACCAATAGTATTTGTTAATTCACCAATAGATAATCCACCTGACACTTCGCCTCCTAAAATTACTCCGGATTCTTTTCCAACAATAAGTTTTACAGATTGAGAATGTGTATCTTTAAGAGTTCCTGGATGTCTGTCGATTCCTTCAAAGAAACCTGTAACAATATCAAAGTTTTCTTGTTTTGCAATATTTTCAGTAAGTCCTGCAACACCAAAACCATTGTTTCCGATAGCAGTTGAAAAAATCGAAATAGTTCCGCTAAAAGTTTTAATTGCCGATAATTTGTAAAGATTCATTCCGGCAATTCTGGCTTCTGCACAAGCAGTAGATGCTAACATAACTGGGCTGGATTTTCTTGTAACGAAATCTCGTTTTTCAGCACAATCACCAATTGCAAAAATGTCATCAATATCAGTTCTCATGTATTCGTCAACGATAATAAATCCATTTTCATTAATTTTTAGTCCGGCATTTTTAGCTAATTCTGTATTAGGGTGATATCCCATTGAAAGAATAACTGCATCAGCTTCAATTTTTTTACCGTTTTCAAGTAAAACTCCATTTGCTTTTTCTGAACCTAAAATTTCAGTAACTCCTGTACCAGAAATAATATTTACTCCTCTTTCTTTAAGAATTCCTTCAGCTTTAACAGAAATATCTTCATCAAATGCAAAGCCTAAAATGTTAGGTAATTTTTCAATTAAAGTAACTTCTTTTCCTGCTTTAATAAGCTCATCAGAAATTTCAACACCAATAAATCCTGCACCAATTGTAATAATTTTTTTACAATCTTTTAATTTTGATTGCATTTCATCGATATAGACTTTGTTTTTTGGTACTGTAAATACGTTTTCAAGATCAGAACCTTTTAACCATGAAGGTCTGTTTGGAAGTGAACCTGTTCCTAAAATAAGTTTGTCGTATGTAATTTCTTCTTTGTTTTTTAGTGTTGCAGTTTTGTTTTTTGTGTCAATTGATACTATTTCGTCATAAATTGCTTTAATACCGGCTCCTTCAAACATTTTTCCTGCCGGTAAAATATCATTATCTGATTTTTCTATAGAACCAAAAATATAAGGTATTCCACACGGAATAAGAGTTTTTGGCATCATTGTTACTACAGTAAATTCTTTATCAGGATTTACTCTTTTTCCTGTAGTTGCAGCTACTAAGCCTGCAGCACTACTTCCTACTACTAATACATCTGTTTTAGTCATGATTAAAATTTTTATAATACTTTAAAAAATTATATAATTGTTAAATTATTGTTTTTGTATTTGTTATATGCTTCTTTAGCAGTTATCTCACTTGCCCCAATAAAAATTTTCATTCCTGCTTTTTCAAGAACTGATGCGGCATTTCCTCCGGGGCCATTTCCTGTAATCAATACATCAGGACTTAGTTCAAATAATTTTTGTGCAGTTTTTGGACCAGCACCATGTGCTTCACCTTCAATTTCCCTATTATCAAAACTTGAAAGCTCATCTTTTTCTTCATCATAAATTAATATGAATTCTGTTCTTCCAAAACGAGGATCCATTATCGAATTCCATTCTGTTCCTTTTGTTGTAAATGCTATTTTCATTTTTGTTTATTATTTTCTTGATTGTAATTGTTGAGATTTGCTTTACAAATTCTCTCTTTATTTTCTGTTTTAATTAAGTCTGAATAATTCTTTACATTATTTTGTTTTTAATGGATCCCAAACAACCAAAATTAAAGCTCCATTTTTTGATTCAAATGGTCCGTGTTCATCACCAGGTGAAAAAATTTGGTAAGAACCTGCAGGATAATTTTTACCATTGCTAATGTATTCTCCTTCAAGGACAAGATGTTGCTCAGATACAATGTGAGAATGTGGAGCCATATAAAAACCTTTTGGTAATTTTAACAGAACGGTTCTGGAACCATTTTCATCTCTTAATATTTTTCTTTTTGTTCCTTTGAAATAATCATCAGCATTTTCCCAGTTTAAATCGTCGTATAAGTTCATAATTTTTTTCATAATATTTCTCCTTTTATTTTATCCCAACTTTCAATTAGGACTTTGGTTAAATTACTATTATTATACTCAACAATGGTTTTTCCAATTGTCATTGCCTTTGTAAAACTTTCATCATAAATTAAATTTGAAATATGAACAATATCTTCTTCTTTTAGGAATTCTATAATTTCTTCAGTTACTTTTTTATTAATATCGAATTTATTAATAATGCATCCTGCTTTAATCTTGAATTTTTTTACTAACTCATAAACTCTTTTCAGATCGTGTAAGCCCGAAACACTTGGTTCTGTTACCAAAACAACAAAATTAGCTCCTGAAAGTGAAGACACAACAGGACATCCAATTCCCGGAGAGCCATCAACAACAATAAAATGCTTATTGTTGTTTTCGGCTATTTTTTTTGCTTCATCTTTTACTTTAGCAACAAGCTTTCCTGAGTTATCAGCTCCAATGCCAAGTTTGGCATGAACCATTATGTTACCAACTTTTGTTGTTGAAACATAACTTTTACCAACATTCAAAATTTCGTTTGTTATCGCACTTGAGGGACAAACACGAGCACAATATCCACAACCTTCGCAGTTTAACGGGTCAACAATATATTGATTATTTATTATTGAAATAGCATTGAAACGGCAAACTTCTGCACATTTACCACAGCTAATACATTTGTCCTGATCAATTTTGGCAAGCTCACCACTATAAAAATCCTCTGATATTTTAAAATCAGGTTTCATCAAAAGGTGCATATCGGCAGCATCAACATCACAATCTGCTACAACAATATCTTTACCACCCAAATATGCAAATGATGCAGTAATTGAAGTTTTTCCTGTTCCTCCTTTTCCCGAGATAATTACTATTTCTTTCATTTTCTACCTCCTTCTTCCAACTTCAAAATATAATTTATAATATTGTCCAATTGCTGTTTTACTTCAGGAATTGTTTTGTAAACCATTTCTCCATGTGAGTATAACTCTGCTACTTTTCTGCTGTTAGGAATTTTTGCCAGAATTGGGATATTTTCCTTTTTACAATAATCAAATACATCATCGTTGCCAATGCCAAAACGATTTACAACAACGCCATAATCTTTTTTCAATTCTCTCATTGTTTCAACTGCAAGTTTCATGTCGTGCAATCCAAAAGGAGTTGGTTCAGTCACAAGAATTATAAAATCAGCTTCTTTAGTTGCCTCGATAACCGGACAAGAAGTTCCGGGAGGTGAATCAAATAATTTTATTACATTTTCTGAAAAATGCTCATCAATATATTTCTGAGTTTGCGAAATTAATGGAACAGCTTGCTCTTCACCAATATCAAGTCTGCTTTCTACAAAAGATAAACCATCAATTTGAAAATGTTTTAATACACCCATTTTCTTTGGTATCATTGGTAAAGCATTTGTCGGACATAATTCAGTACATGCATAGCATGAATGGCACAACTCTGGAAATACCATTATCTGAGGCCCTAATTGTATTACTGCATGAAAGTTACATACTTTTTGGCATATTCCGCATAAAGTACATTTATCTTCAACCCATTCGGGAATCATTTTATATTTATCCTCTTCATGTATTAAATCTCCTTTAATAAATAAACCGGAATTTGGTTCTTCTACGTCCAGATCACTTAAAACAACTTTGTGTTTTTCGGCGAGATAAGCAGCAAGGTTTGTTGCCAAAGTAGTTTTGCCTGTTCCTCCTTTTCCGCTTGCAATTGCTATTTTCATACTAATTAATGATCACAAAGATTATTACCACTTTCAAGTTGTTTATTTAAATATTGTTCAACTAATATTGTTGGATTTTCGGAATTTATTCCCATAAATACTTCAATATTATTTTGAGTAAAAAGTTGTTGAGCTTTCGTTCCCATACCTCCAGAAATGATTGTGCTTACACCTTTATCAGCTAAGAATTTAGGATATGATCCTGGTTCATGTATTGGAGGTGTGTGGTAATCAATATTAGTAATCTTTTCATCCATTGTTTCTACAATTGCGAATTTTTCACAATGCCCGAAATGAGCACATAACTTTTCGCGAATTGTTGGTACTGCAAATAATTTCTTCATTTTTTTAGATTAAATTTTTAATTAATTTATATTTGGAGCATTGGAAAGTTAGAGCATTTAAAATTTCGAGTGATTTGTTGTGCTTAATTCCCATTATTCCAATGAAACATTTTATTATATTATTGTACGTTTTTTTCTAAAGTATGTTGTTATTGAAATTGAAATAGTTACTTATTTTTATTAAGTAATTCTTCCCTAATCATTGTCTTGCCACATTCGGGGCATTTTAGTGATGTGCATTTTACACCTTGTTGATGAGAAATTTTTGCACCACATTTTGCACATACGCAAAACCCACCTGTGCCAAAAGAACCACCATTGTTTCGTCCGCGACCGCCACCGCGACCTAAACCTCTTCCTTCTCCTGTTCCTGAATTTCTATTTCTTCCTGTGTTATTCATTTTATCTCCTTTTTTGTATTGTTGGCTAATTTAATAAACTATCAATTAACGTTTCATGTTTTTAATTTAAAAGTTTGTAATGATATTCATCCATACGGATAAATTTTAAGAGTGGTCTTAACAATTAGTTTTTTTAAAAAAATAAAACAGGCATTTTTCAGCCTGTTTTATTTTCCTTAATCTTTTTTCTTAAGATTAGAAAGTTGCTTTTCCATCGACTCTAATTGCTCTTTAAGAATTTTAACTTCGTTTTCGAGCAATGTTTTCTCTGAAACATTTGGAATTGCTTCTTCAGAATAAAATCTGTTTCCACGACCATAACCAAAACGGTTTCCCATTCCACGTCCAAAACCTCCACCAAATCCACGTCCGCGACCAAATCCTCTTGAAGAGTTTTCAAATCCGGGTCGATCATTACCAACGCAATACCCCATTTGCCTTCCTGTCATTGAACCAAATCCTTCTGGTCCTGTTCTATCACCTCTTGGCATAATTACCTCCTTTTTTTATGATTGATTTATAAAATTATTTCGCTGCAAAGATAATGAACATATGTTCATAATGCAAGTTTTTTTTGAAATAATTATTATGGTAGATATTAATTCATGATAAATAAAATATATTTTGCAATAATAGCGGAAACAATAAACATTTGTGGATTTTAGGATTGTAAAAATATTTATTGATACTTCAATAAATTATTACATTTGTAAAAAAATTAGAAACATACAAAATAATTAATGACAGATACTGCGCAGCAAAAAGAAAAAGCTATTTTAATTGGATTAATTACTCAGAAGCAGGATAAGGATAGGATTAATGAATATTTGGATGAGCTTGAGTTTTTAGTAGATACTGCCGGTGGAACAACAATTACCCGCTTTACTCAAAACCTTGAAAGACCAAACAACCGTACTTTTGTAGGAACCGGAAAACTTGAAGAGATAAAAATATATATAGAGGATAATAATATTGATCTTGCAGTTTTTGATGATGAACTTTCTCCTTCGCAATTAAGAAATATTGAAAAAACACTGGATTGTAAAATTCTTGATCGTACAAATTTGATACTTGATATTTTTGCTGGTCGTGCACGTACTGCTCATGCAAAAACACAAGTTGAGCTTGCACAATACGAATATCTTTTACCGAGATTAACAGGTTTGTGGACTCACCTCGAACGTCAGCGTGGAGGTATTGGACTGAGGGGTCCCGGTGAAACTGAAATAGAAACCGACCGTCGTATTATTCGTGATAGAATATCGCTCCTGAAAAAGAAACTTGTTCAGATAGATAAACAAATGACCACTCAAAGGAAAAATCGTCAAAGTCTTATCAGAGTGGCATTAGTTGGATATACAAATGTTGGAAAATCAACACTAATGAATTTAATCAGCAAGTCAAATATATTTGCTGAAAACAAACTTTTTGCTACACTCGATACCACAGTTAGAAAAGTAGTAATTGAAAATCTCCCTTTCCTTCTTTCCGATACAGTTGGGTTTATCAGAAAGTTACCTACAGGAATTGTTGAGTCTTTTAAATCTACTCTCGACGAGGTGCGGGAAGCAGATTTGCTTTTACATATTGTAGATATTTCGCATCCGGATTTTGAAGAACAAATAAATACAGTTACTCAAACATTAACCGATATTAATGTAAGTAACAAGCCCACAATTGTTGTTTTTAATAAAATAGATGCTTACACTTTCGTTGAAAAAGAAGATGACGACCTTACACCTGCAATAAAAGAAAATCTTAACTTAGAACAATTTAAAAATTCGTGGATGGCAAAAATTGATTCTCACTGTATTTTTATTTCAGCTACTAAAAAACAAAACTTTCAGGGATTAAAAGATTTGCTGTATAATGAGGTCAAGAAAATGCATGTGAAGAGGTATCCTTATAATGAATTTCTTTATTAATATTATTTGTCAATAAAAATAGTAAGTTTAATGAATATGAATATTTTATCTGGTTTTTGGGAAATTCTTACCCTCGTTGGAGCACTCGGTTTATTTCTTTTTGGTATGAAGACTATGAGTGAAGCTTTGCAAAAAGTTGCCGGAAACAAAATGAGAAATATTTTGTCAGCAATGACAAATAACCGATTGAAAGGGGTGTTTACAGGGATGTTAGTAACAACAACTATTCAATCATCTTCAGCCACAACTGTTATGGTTGTCAGTTTTGTAAATGCAGGTTTACTAACTCTTATTGGTGCTATTGGTGTTATTATGGGTGCAAATATAGGAACCACTGTTACAGCATGGATAATCTCTATCGTAGGATTTAAAATTAGTATGAGTATCTTATCCTTGCCACTGATAGGATTAAGTTTTCCTCTTTTCTTTTCAAAAAACAATCATAGAAAATCATGGGGAGAGTTTTTGATCGGATTTGCAATACTTTTTATTGGTTTACAATTTCTAAAAGATTCTGTACCTGATATAAATAGCCATCCTGAGATATTGAATTTTTTATCTTCCTATACTGATTTAGGGTTTATATCAATATTATTATTTGTTTTAATTGGAACTATTTTAACAATAATTATTCAATCTTCAAGTGCTATAATGGCATTAACACTTGTATTGTGTTATAATGGGATTCTTCCGTTTGAAATTGCAGCAGCTATGGTGTTAGGTGAAAACATTGGAACTACAATAACTGCAAATCTGGCTGCAATAGTTGCAAATGTGTCGTCGAAAAGAGCAGCACGAGCTCACTTTTTGTTTAATGCTTTTGGTGTTTTTTGGATTTTGTTAATCTTTAGATTTTTCTTAAATATTATTGACCAGATAGTAAAACACCAACATGGTGTATCAATATTAGAAACTGGTCTTACAAATGAAGAATTTGAATCTGTTAAAAGTTTGTATCCAATTGGTCTTTCACTTTTTCATACAATTTTTAATATTTCAAACACATTTATCTTAATTTGGTTTGCTCCATTAATTGCCAAAATTGCAACAAAAATGGTTCCTTTTAAAGATGATGAAGAATTCAGATTAAAATATATTAATACAAGTATGCTTTCAATTAGTGAATTATCTACACTTCAGGCGAAGAAAGAAATAGTGCTTTTGGGTAAAAGAGTGGAAAAAATGTTCACATTTATTCCAATATTATTATCGGATTTAAAAAATAAAGATTATGATAAATTGCTGAAAAAAATTGCCAAGTTTGAGCAAATAACCGATAATATGGAAATTGAAATTGCACAATATCTTACAGAAGTTGCTGTAAATGAAATGAGTCATAAAGGTTCTGCAATTATCAGAGCTATGCTTAAAATTATTGATGATCTTGAAAGTGTTGCTGATGAAATTTTCCAGGTTTCAAGAGTAATTGATAATAAAAATCAAATGAAAGTTGAATTTAATGATGAACAGAAAAAGTCATTAAGTGAAATATTTAAAATTATTGAAAAAGCTTTTTCCGAAATGAATAATAATCTTGAAAAAGATTATAATTATGTAGATTGTACACTTGCTTTGGAAATAGAAGAAGAAATCAATGTTAAAAGAAATGAACTCAGACAAAAACATATTGATGATCTGAAAGAAAAAAAATATAAGCATAATATTGGTGCTTTTTATAGCGATGTTTTTTCATTAAGTGAAAAAGTTGGTGATTATGTCATCAATATTACTGAAGCTATTGATGAGTATCAGAAAAGCTAAATTGCGCTTTTATTTTAAAACCAGGGCTCTTTATAAAGAGACTGGTTTAATAAATATGGGTGTTGGTTTAGCAATATTAACAATGACAATTTCAGCAAGCTGGGTTTTAAAAAAATTATTAAAACATAAATAACGGCAATTTTTTAAGCTTAAAAGTGGGAATATTAACTTCCTTATTCTAATGCTTTTGGACACACATGAATAAAAATTTCAATGAATAAAAATGACAGATAAACTAAAGGAATTATTTGATCCAGATAAATTTAAAGACTTAGGTTATAGAATTGTTGATCTGTTGGCAGATTATCTCAAAAACATGAATGAAGAAAATGCTCCTGCCAACAATTGGGAAGAACCAAGCGAACAATTGAAATATTGGAAAAACTACGAAACAGGCTCATCACCAATGCAGCTATTTGAAGATATAATAAGCAGATCCATCAATATTCATCATCCGGCATATATGGGGCATCAGGTAACAGCGCCTGCACCAATAACAGGGCTTACGAGTATGTTGGGAGCTGTTCTCAATAATGGTATGGCTATATATGAAATGGGTCCTTCAGCCACAGCTATCGAAAAAGTAGTTATTGATGAGCTTCTTTCAAAAGTTGGATTTTCATCTAAAGGAGATGGTTTTATGACCTCGGGAGGTACTCTTGCAAATCTTACTGCTTTGTTATCTGCCAGAAAAGCAATGTCTAATACTGATATTTGGGAAGAAGGTTATAACGAAAATCTGGGAGTTATGGTTTCTTCTGAAGCTCATTATTGTATAGATAGAGCTGCACGTATTATGGGATTTGGTTCAAAAGGAATTGTTAAAGTACCGGTTGGAGAATCATTTTGTATGAAAACTGAATTGTTAGATGAGTATTATAAAAAAGCAGAGGAGCAAGGTGTAAAAATTATTGCGGTAATAGGAAGTGCTCCATCTACTTCTACCGGAATGTATGATAATTTTGACGAAATCGCTGATTTCTGCAAAAAGAAAAATTTATGGTTTCATGTTGATGGAGCTCATGGAGGAGCTGTAATCTATTCGAAAAAATATAAGCATCTTGTTAAGGGAATGGAAAAAGCCGATTCTGTTGTAATTGATGGACATAAAATGTTGATGACTCCGGCATTATTGACATTTTTATTATTTAAAAATAAAAATCATTCATATAATACTTTTAATCAAAATGCTAAGTATTTGCTCGAAAATTCTGATGAAGACGAATGGTATAATAGTGCTGGAAGATCTTTTGAGTGTACAAAAAAAATGATGAGTATTAATTTTTATTCAATTCTGAAAATATATGGAGCTGAGGTTTTTGATGATTATGTTACCACTCTTTATGATATTGGGAAACAATTTGCTGATAAGGTTTTGCAAAGAAAGAATTTCGAGCTTGCATTATTACCTCATTCAAATATAGTTTGTTATAGGTATGTTCATCCCGGACTTAATAACATTGAGCTAAATATTCTGAATGCAAAGATCAGAAATCGTATTTTAAAAGAGGGTAAATTCTATATTGTTCAAACAAGTTTAAATGATATTACTTACATGAGAAATACCTTTATGAATCACAGGACAACAATACAAATAATGGATGATTTGCTCGATGAAATTGAAAATATTGGAATAAATGAAACTTATGTAGATAAAAAGAAACAAACGGGTTAATAAAGAAATATTGAAATTTCAATGTTGGAAAAAAAGAAAGAACATCCAAAAGAAAAAACTAATCTACATCCGCGAAACAAACATCGTAAGCGATATAATTTTAAACAACTTATTGATACTTGTCCTGAATTGAATCAATATGTCAGTTTAAATAATTATGGTGATGAGTCAATAGATTTTTCTAATTATATGGCTGTAAGAATGTTGAATAAAGCCTTGTTGAAACATTTTTACAAAATCGAGAATTGGGATATCCCCAAATATTATTTAAGCCCGCCCATTCCTGGCCGTGCTGATTATATTCATTATGTTGCAGATTTATTAGGTGAAAGTAACAATGGCGAAATCCCAAAAGGAAAAAGTATAAAATGCCTGGATATTGGTGTGGGTGCAAGCTGTATTTATCCGATTATTGGGAACAGAGAATACGGTTGGTCATTTGTTGGTTCTGATATTGATAAAATTGCCATTGATTCGGCAAATAAAATAATTGAGTCAAATTTATTAATAAAAGGAAATATCGAGTTGCGATTGCAAAACAATTCAAAAGACATTTTTTTTGGAATTATAAAAACAGGTGAATTCTTTGATTTATCAATTTGTAATCCACCGTTTCATTCTTCTTCAGCCGAGGCAAAATCGTCAACACTAAGAAAACAAAGTAATTTAAAAGGGAAAAAAATTACTAAATCAAGTTTGAATTTTGGTGGCATAAATACTGAACTTTGGTGCGACGGCGGCGAAGAAAAATTTGTTAAGGAAATGATTCGCCAAAGTAAAAAATTCTCTAATTCCTGTATGTGGTTTTCTTCAATAGTCTCAAAACAATCTAATCTCAAAAATGTTTACTCTTTACTAAAAAAAGCTGAAGCTGTGGAAGTTAAAACAATTCAGATGGGTCAAGGAAATAAAATAAGCCGAATTGTTGCATGGACATTTCTTAGTGAAGGGCAGAAGCAGAGGCATAAAAAAGTTTAATGTAATTAATCAGAAAATAAACAGATGAAAAAAATCATTTCAATCATAATAGTATCATTAATGATAAGTTCTTGTCAGAATAAAAAAGATACAAGCATGTCAAATAACATTGATGGAATGAAACTAAGCCTGATTAAATATGTAAATCCATTTGTTGGAACAAAAAATATGGGACATACATTTCCAGGGGCAACATCACCATTTGGAATGGTGCAACTTAGCCCTGAAACAAATCAGCAAGCTATGTTTAAGGATGGGAAATATAATCCTGATACATACAAATATTGTTCAGGTTATCAGTTTGATGATTCCACAATTTTTGGATTTAGTCACACACATTTTAGTGGGACAGGTCATTCTGATTTAGGTGATTTTTTGATTATGCCGACAACAGGTAAATTAAATTTTGAACCGGGAGATGCCGGGATTTCAAGAAGTGGGTATCATTCACAATATTCTCATAAAAATGAATTCGCTGAACCGGGATATTATAAAGTGTATTTAGATGATTATAATATTGAAGCAGAATTGACAGCCTCAGACAGGGTTGGCTTTCATCAATATACTTTCCCGAAATCGGATAGTGTTAACATTATTTTAGACCTGATTTCAAACATCTATAATTATGATGGAAAAAATGTTTGGACATTTGTTCGTATAGAAAACGACTCACTAATAACCGGCTATACTCAAACTAACGGATGGGCAAGAACCAAAAAAGTGTTTTTTGCTATGCAGTTTTCCAAAGCTTTTAAAAGTTATGGACATAAAAAATATGGAGAAGTTAAGTATAATGGTTTTTATCGACGCTTTATTGAAACTGAAAATTTCCCGGAAATGGCAGGGAAAAATATTCGTGCTTACTTCAATTTTGAAACCGAGAAAAATGAAAAAATAAAAATAAAATTTGCTCTTTCTTCAGTAAGTATGAATGGTGCAATGAAAAATTTAAATGCGGAAATTCCACATTGGGATTTTGAAAAAACAAAATACGAAACTCAAAATAAATGGGAGCTTGAGTTATCAAAAATTATTATAGAAACAGAAACTAAAAAGCAAAAAGAAACATTTTATTCTGCATTGTATCATACCATGTTAAGCCCGATTATTTACGAAGATGTGAATAACCTATATATGGGTTTGGATCAGAATATTCATCAATCAAAAGACTTTACAAATTATACTATTTTTTCGCTTTGGGATACCTTTAGAGCTTTGCATCCATTATTTAATATCATCAATCAACAAAGAAATAATGACATGGTAAAGTCCATGTTGGCACATCACGATCAAAGTGTGCATAAAATGTTGCCGGTTTGGAGTCATTATGCAAATGAAAATTGGTGCATGATAGGTTATCATTCAGTTTCGGTTATTGCTGATGCCATTATAAAAGGGACTTCAGATGTAGATTTGAAAAAAGCACTAAAAGCTTGTCAAAACTCATCAACTCTATCTTATTTCGATGGGATCGACAGTTATATATCTTTGGGTTATGTGCCGGAAGATAAGAGCAGTTCTTCAGTATCAAAAACTTTAGAATATGCTTATGATGATTGGTGTATCGCGCAAATAGCAAAAAAAGCCGGTGAAAAAACTGTTTATGAAAATTATCTTAAAAGATCGAAAAATTATAAAAATGTTTATGATGCTGAAATTGGATATATGCGACCAAAATTATCAAATGGTAAATGGCGTAAAGAATTTGATCCGATGAATACACACGGACAAGGTTTTATTGAAGGAAATGCTTGGAATTACGGTTTATATGTTCCGCATGAAATTGATAATATGATTTCAATGATGGGTGGAAAAGATGATTTCTCCGATCATCTTGACAAAATATTTACTACAGAAATTGAAGATAAATATATTGAGAAAAACGAGGATATCACCAGAGATGGAATAATTGGAAATTATGTACATGGAAACGAACCAGGGCATCATATTCCGTATTTATACAACTGGACGAACAAGCCATGGAAAACGCAAGAGCGTGTAAGGATGATTATGAAAACCATGTATAGTAACGAAGAGGATGGACTTTGTGGAAATGATGATGCAGGGCAAATGAGTGCCTGGTATATTTTTAGTTCTTTGGGTTTTTATCCTGTACTTCCCGGTTCTGAGGAATATGCAATTGGCAGCCCGATAGTAAACAAAGCCACCATTAATCTCGAAAATGGAAAAATTTTGATAATTAGTGTAATTAACCAAAGTAAAGAAAATGTTTATGTTGAAAAAGTTGAGGTAAATGGAAAAGTAATTACCGGAAATTCATTAAAACATAGTGATATTATTAATGGAGGAGAAATAACTTTTTATATGCGAAGTACTCCAAAAGAGTTTTGAGTTTTAATTTTAATTGACCGATAGCATTTTTAGTTAGGTTGAAAACTAAAACTTCTTAGTAAAAATAACTCTTAAAATAAATTCATTATAACCCCTGTTTTCCTGAATTTTATTGAGATAAGAATTTTTCTCAGCTCGTAAATTCATATTACCAAGTTTCCAAACTGGGAAAGAAGAGTTAATATAAAAACCGGTTTTAATCTTCTCTGAGCTTTGATTTGAAAACCTAATACCAAAAGTATTTCTCCATTTATCAGTTGCACGATATGTGCCGCTAAAACCTAAAGTGTAAATCTGAGTTTTTTCTTCCAAATAATCTCTATTACTTATACTTGCAACAAGAGAAATACTTAAAGGAATTTTAAAGCTGAAGGTTTCATATAAAGAATATGTTGAAATTTTATAATTATTCGTTATTGTGTCAAATTCCATTTCACTGTTTTGAAGCGAATAATTAAAATTTGTGGAAGCGTTTATTTTTTTTATTTTATAATTATAACCACTCGATAAATTTAAAATCTCTGTTTTGTTTTCTGTTTCTCCTGTTTCGCTTTTATTACTTTGTAAATATGGCGAATAATTTATTAAAAAATACGGAAGTTTTCTAAATCTAAAAGAAACACTGATTCCATATACTGTATAATTTGTTGTTGAATTTTTCCAGTTAATTAAATTATCTTTACTTTTTCTGAAATGTGATGAAATAGATATTTTTCTTTTCAAAAAACTTTGACTAAATCTTGCCTCATAAGTTTTGAAATCATTCCTTAGATAAGGGGTTCCAAAGGAATTAAATCCCGGTCCAACCATTTTATATGAACCTGATAGCTTTGTCGTTTTAAGGTCAATTTTTGATTTGATGGCATATGCATAATCAATCGACCTGTTAATTTTCGGTTGAAAATTATCTCCTAACCATTCGGGGATATCACTATCGACATCAATATTCATAGCATCAATATCGTGTGTTACCGACGACATTGCAATTTCACCACTAATAAAAACTTTTTTCTTATAAATATAAAGTTTTGCTTCGGCAGCAATAATATAGTTTTCCTGAGGTTTTATTGTTCTAAATGCAGTATCCTGATAATGAATTATTGTATCGCCCGGGATAGTGTCGGCTTTAATTATATAAAATGATGAATCGGGAGTCATAGAATTTGCATCATCTTTAACATGAAGAAAAGAAAAATAAATATGAGACTTGTCGTTTTTACCTAGACCTATTTTCCCAAATTGCAAATATTGCTCATAAGTTTGTTGTGATGCTTCTACATTTTGAATTTTCTTTTTGGTTTTTCCCGAAACAAAAGCCGAATAAAAAATTCCCGGTGTAAACTCTATATTCACCCCTTTTACAGGAATACCGTTTAAAATCAACGGAGAATAAGCAGGACGGCAGGTTCCAATTTCAATAGTTGAAAAAGTTGACATGACTTTACGGAAAAATTTACCGGGCTTGGTTTTATATAATTGTTGCTTGGTTTTATTCAATAATAATTGTTTTGGATTTATCGAAAAATTAAAAGTATTTATATTTTGTCTTATCCCACTTTGCTCTGTTGACAGAAAAAGACTTGTATTTATTGGAATGCCATAGATTTCAAGTTGTAAATATAATTCTTCACGTAAGAAATTTGCAGGCACTTGTGAAAAAGACCCTTGCCTGTTTGAATACTGACCATATATTCTGTTATTTCCTGAAAATTTGATTGGAGAAAAACCTTCCTGAGCTAAAAGAGATAATGGAAATAACAAGCCCACAATAGCTGATGAAAATAATATATATTTTATCATGAGCTTGTTCATAATTTTATGATATCTCCTAAGATTTAAAATTAGTTAACCAAATTCCACTTGGGTGTTGGATTGTAATAAATGCTCTATAATGTGAGGCTTTTTTCAATCTAAAACCTTATTTTATCTATGTACCAACTTCTACAATTAAGAAAGAAGTACTATTGATACAGAAGATAATAACATTACTAGCTATCTCTATATGTAATAATCACATTCAGAATGCCAAGAGTATCCTCCTAAAAATCCGACATCGCAATCCATCGAAATATGCACTGTAATAACGCCATTGGAATCAATACCCTTATATGTTATTTTTACATTATCATACGAGCCGCCTGGAGCATGAAGCCACCATTCACACACGGGGTATGCTCCTTGAGTGGGATCTTTTGGTATCATATGAACATTTCTTATAGCATTGCCATTTTCATCTAATTCACATAGTTCAAATTTTATCCCTTTTTTCTTGTCTAGTCTGAAGAAACGAAGTATATGGCGGATTATACCATCGGGTCGTATTATGGCCATATCAAGGCCAGAAATTAACATACCGTTCTTATCCAATTGAATAGGTTCTTTATGTTCTTCGACAATAGCATGATACCCAATCAGAAATATAGTATCACCTTTGGGGGTAATGCATGAGGTAGTGTCTATACCCATCCTTTGGGGATTAAGATTAAACTTCACGTTGAATTTATGTTCATAATCAGGAAGGACAGTCAGTGGCCATTTATTTGATATGATGTTTTGTTCTTTTCCAAATTCAAAACTCCATACCTCACTTTTTATCCCCTTTGCTAAATTAGGATCCATAAAACATATTACCTGCCATCCATAATTTTCCCCCGATTCAAATTTCCGTGATGAAACAGGATATTGAAAAGAAGTTGTTTGTATATCTTTTTCCTCAAACCATGGAGGATTTGATTGTATAGCTTCTTCTTTTGTTTGTCCATCTAATAGCTCAATAATTATTAAATTATAAGTTATTATTTGTCCCGGTGGCGTTGGCATTGGAGGCATCCACATGAAAACAGGATATTCATCTTTTGCAATTGCTCCATCCTGAGGAGAAATAAGTTCAGGAGGGGAAGGATGTGCCACATTTACCTGAATACAATCCTTGCCAAGTCCTTGACCATCATCATTAATAACAGAAACGCAGAAAGTATAATTTCCTGCTGGTAAAGTACCTGTTCTTATTGCAATTTCTTTTAACTTTTCGTATTTACTGTTAAAATTTCCGCTTACAGGTTCTAAATCCGAGGGTTCAATAGGTCCTGAATATCCCTTATAAAGATAAAAAGGTGATGATTTACCCTCCCATATTAAGTCTCCATTATCATCATTAGTTATAGTACCAAGGAGATAAATATGATAATCATCTTCTTGAGATGTATTTGTAATAAGTTGAAGTTTCCATACATCCTCAATACTTACCTGATTGGGCGGTGGATACTGAAGTTTAACTATTACCTGTGAATTTACTTTTGTAGTAAATGATAAAATCAAGACTACAAATAAAGCAAAGATTAAAGCATTAAATTTTTTTATTGTTTTCATAATTCTGAAATTTAAAGTGAATAAATATATTTTATCAATTTCAAAATTAATCCAAGTCCATCCTTAAATCAATGATGAATGAGTGAACAAGTGTTTTGAATTATTGTACTGGTATTTTTGAAGTGTGAATGGGATGGGTAATTTATAAACCCGTAGTACGAATTAGTCATACTACGAGTCAAAATTAATTTTCTTACCAGTAATTCGTGCTACGGGTCTCAAGGCAAACACAATTTATACCGACCTTGCATATTCTTTCAATTTATCAATAAAATATTTTTTCTTGCTTTCCGAAACATAAACACTGGAGCCATCTTGCATAATTATTGTTCCGCTTTTGCCTTTTACATAATGTTTTACGTGTTTCAGGTTTATTAGATATTTTTTATGAACTCTGCAAAAATAAATGTCGGAAAGTATTTTCTCGAAATTACTAAGGGATTTGGAAACTACTATTTTTCGATTATTGGTCAAAAAGAAAACAGTATAATTACTATCAGCCTCACATCTTATTATTTCATCTAAGTTGATGATCTCCATGCCATCAAAAGAAGGTAAAATTATCTTTTGATGTTTATTATTTAGACTATCTCTAAGAACTTGAATTTTTTCATTAAAAATATCTTTGCTTTTAAATTGTTCAAATCGATTTAAAGCTTTTTGTAATTCAAGATAATTGACAGGCTTAAGCAAATAATGGATTGCTGAAAACTCAAAAGCTTTTAAAGCATATTGATTGTGTGCTGTAACAAATATTACTTCAAAAGCTTTAAAGTCAACATTTTCAATAACATCAAAACCATCGCCATCAGGCATTGTAATATCCAGAAAAACCAAATCGGGTTTTTGTTTATTAATAATTTCAATAGCTTGCTCTACTGTTTTTGCTGTGCCAATTACATTTACTTCAGGACAATATTTTTCTAACAATATATTAAGAGAAAAGATACTTTTCTTCTCATCATCAACAATTATTGTGTTTATTAATTCTTTCATTTTCAATAAGCATTAAAAATTAAAGGTATATATAATTCAACTTTTGTACCTATAGGTTCATGCTTGTTATTGTAGAGGTCAATAATTTTAACTTTCATATTAGATTTATAAATGTTATTCATCAAAGCTATTCTTTCTTCAATGTTTTTCATTCCTGTTGACTTGTGATGTTTTTTGCTTATAGAAATTTTTTCTGCTTTTTTTCTGCCAATTCCGTTATCTTCAATAGTGAATAAAATTGAAAAATCATTGACTTTTTCTATATTGAGTTTTAACAATCCATTAGTTTTTTTAAGCATTAACCCATGCCAAATAGCATTTTCGAGATAAGGCTGTATTAACATAGGAGGAATATGAATATCATATTCATCAATTGATTTGTTTACATTGATTTGATATTCAAATATATTTTCGAATCTTAATTTTTCAAGGTCAAGATATATTTTTAATGTTTCTAATTCTTCAGATAGAGATATTGTATTATGCTTTGAGTTTTCCAAAACTTTTCGCATTAATGATGAGAAACTTGCAAGATATAAATCTGCTGTTTCATCATCTTTTTTCAGAATAAAATATTGAATAGAGTTTAATGAATTAAAGATAAAATGAGGATTCATTTGAGAGCGTAAGGCTTTTTGCTCCGAAAGTAATAATTCTCTTTTTACACCTTCCTTTCTTTTCTGGTATCTTAAAATAAATAATAAAAGACTTAAAATAATTGCTGCTGCAATAATCAAAGTAAGGATAATAAACCATAGTTGGCCGGTAAAATGTTTTTTTATTGTAAAATTAATTGCAATAGGATTATTGTTCCAGTTTTTTATTGTGTTGCATGCTTTTACATAAAAAGTATAATTTCCGGCTTGTAAATCGTTATATCTTGCAGAAGTATTTTTTGTTTTAATCCAGGTTTTATCGCTGCCATTTAATTTTATACTGTATGTAATATCGCCAGGACCTTTATAACTTATGCCTTTATAATGAAAGGTAATATTGTTCTGATTATGTTTTAATTGAAAAGTATCTTTCAGTAATATGTTTTTATCATTAACAGAAATTCCTTCAAAATTAATTTTTGGAGGAATTATTGATTTCTCAATCTTTTCGGGATTAAAAGAAACCAGACCTTTATTTGTAGCAATCCATAAGTATTTACCTGACCTTCTTATTTCGTTAATTTCATTTGATGGTAAGCCTTCCCAAACAGTATAATTTTTAATTTTATATGTGAATTTATTTTTATTTGTAATGTTGATTTTACTTAATCCTTTATTAGTTCCAACCCAGATTACAGAATCATTGTCAACAAAAATAGTTCTTATAATATTACTGCTTAACCCAGTGTTTTCATTTATATAAAAATTGCTATCTATGGATTTCACAATTATACCATTAACACGTGTCCCAACCAAAAGCTTATTCTTTAAACCTTTAATTTCTGTAATCCGATTTTTAAAAACAGTGTCTTCGTTGCCGTAATATTTGTATTTTTTATCCTGAAAGCTGTATAAACCATCCAAAGCACCAAGCCAAATAACACCCGTATTGTCTTCGTATATTGTACGTATATGTTTATCAAAAGCATCTTCTCTCGAATCATAAACAATCATTGAGCTTTTGTATTTTAGGAAACCCATTAATGTAGCTATTAATACGGATTTGTCTTTTGTTTCAATAACTTTATATGCTTTATTTCTGATAATTACATTTAAAAGAATTTTTTGTTTTGATGAATTATATTTAAAAAATTTTGAAGTAATAATCCATATTGAACTATCAGAATGACATAAAATATCTCTTCCATAAGTTTTGTTATCAACAACATCAAAAAAACTTTTGAATGAAATAATTTTATTATCTTTTATTTTACATTTAAATACTTTATTGTCATTAGTTGCAAAATACAAATTATGGCGAGTAATATCCATAGAAATAATGTTATCATTAGAAATTCCATCTTTTTTGTCGAAAACATTAAACTGAAATGATGGTATTAAAAATAACCCATCACCCTCTGTTGAAAACCAATAATTTTTTTCGGCATCTTTTAAAACTCTTGTAACCCTTAGATTTTTGAATAATCGAACAGGTTTTTTATCAAGTTCATTTTCATTATACAAATAAATGCCATCATATTCTTTTCTTATCCAGATATTCCCGTTTGTTTCTTTGTAAAGATTAGCTTTGCATAAAAAATGAAGCGGATTATAAATAATTCGGGGTTTATATATTTGATGCAATTTATAATCATCAAGTAGTTTGTAATATTTATTGTTGATAGTATAATATTCTTCTTCAGTTTCCGATGGAAAATCAAGCGAATAATTATCAGTATTAAAATTTTGACTATTTTCTTTATTTAGTTTATCTAAAACCCTGTTAATATTTTTTTTATCACAGATGTCATTAAATAATAGGTTATAGTTATTCTGAACTTTTAAAATAGTATCAATTTCTTCAATTTTGTTATAGGGAGATATTTTACAAATTTTATGCGATTTTTTAGATTTAAACCAAATATTATCCAATGTATCAACTTTAATAGATTTTGTAAAATATTTATCACCCTTTTCAACAATAGAATCATTTAAAGGGTAAATATAAATTTTTCCGTTTTCATAATAACTAAGAAAACCGGTATATGATAAAAACCAAAGTTTTCCATTTTTCCCCTGAAAAATATTTATTATTGAGTTTGCTGCCAAGCCATTTTGAGTAGTAAAAGTTTTAAAATTATAACCATCAAATTTGCAGACGCCATAATTAGTTGCAAGCCAAATATTCATTGCAGTATCTTGTGTGATATCAAATATTTCGGAACTTGGCAGTCCGTCGTTTACAGTATAATGCTTGTAAAATGAAAGTTGAGCAACTGAACTAAACCAAATAAATATTGACAGAAAAATTGTAAATGATACTTTTTTAATAATACCTGTATGTTGCATTATTGGTTTCTTCTTTTTGATTATAGCTCAAAGTTAATAAAAAAACGCAACTCTATAAAGTGCTGATATTTTATGAAATGTAAATCTAAAGTTTTGAAATAGTTTAGATTTATCAATCAATAAAAATTATTAAATAAAATTGACGAATAGAATGGATTTATGCTTAGTTTCTATAGATGGTTAAGCAAATAGATTACGAATTGGTTTTTTATAGAAAAGCACCATATTCAATTAGGAATTATGATTGAAATATATCATAAATCGACTAAAAGTATTGAAGATAGATAAAGGATTTTTGAGAGTTTTAAGTGAGGAATTTTAATTTATGTATATACAGTGCATTTTAATTTGTTGATTTTTTTTTGTATTATTGTGAATGATAAATAAATACTATCGGTGTAACAGTTAAATATCATGAAAGTTAAATAGGAATTTCTCATTATATTCTATCTCATATTTCTCCAGAAATTCAATATATTCTTGTTTAAATGTTTTTTTCTTATGATGCTCCTCCTGATTTTCAATGTATTTATAAACATTTTCAATTTGTGATCGTCCATATGTAAACGCTCCATATCCTTCCTGCCATGAAAATTTGAATGGCGTAAATTTTTGCTCACGAATAAAAATTGAGGAACTTCGTTTCACATCTCTCACAATTTCAGTAACCGACATTGTATGATGCAAACCCAATAAAATATGAATATGATCATCAACCCCATTTACAATTATTGATTTGCATTTTTTTGAACGTATAATTCCACTAATGTATTTAAAAACTTCCTTTCTGAAATCTTGTTTTAATAATGCTTGTTTATTTGCTACAGCAAAAACTATGTGTACATACATTTGTGTAAAAACTCCCGGTTTCATGTTTAGCATGTTTTCAATTTACATGTAAAGTTAATTAATTTTTTATAAAGATTTAATTAAACATTGAAGTTGAAAATAATTTGTTTCGATATATTTATCTTCAAATATTTATTAGATATCCGATTAGTAGTTTTAATAAATAAAGAGTTTTTATCTAGTGATTGTTTTTGTCCGTAGGACAAACATTATTGTAGCAAAAAGTATACAGATAAGAGGCTTACCGCGTAGCGGTTACATCAAATAATAATAATAAAGGAAACAACATTTAATCATTAAAATTCCTCGAGGTTCTACCTCGTGGTAAAGGCGAAAAAGTTTGAAAAACGGCAGGTTTTTCATAAAAAACATAAATTCCGCTTAATACCTCGATGGCTCTGCCTCGGGGTTATTTATTTCTACTCAACCACCCCAACTTCCTCTACCTGAATAATCTCATTACTTTCGTTGTTAATAACAAAAACAATAACATGGCAGTTTTTAGCGACCCAATTACCAAGAGTTGTTGAGCAAGTGTTTTCATAAATTTCACCGGAAGTGATAGTTAGACCTTCGTTAATTGCATCGCCCCATGTGCTGTTTATTGCTCCACGCAAAACATGCATGTGGACATAATCAAAAATAGTTGGAGTAATTCCAATATTTTCATTATTGTTTTTTTGAGGAGAAATTATACTGTCCTCCACAATGTAGGCACAGATATTAAAAGTTCCGCTGAGGTCGTTTAGGAATTCTGTACTTATTGTCAGGCTGAGTTCTTTTGTACTTTCATTAAAATTATTATTCAAACTAATGATTGCATCAGCAGGTTGAGTGAGAATATCTTCGATAGCCGGTTCCCAGTTACCTGAAGTAAGAATTGTGCTACCACTATATTCCTGACGGTTTACAAGGGCAATAGGATAATAAGTTATTCCAAAATATCCATTTAATTCATTTCCTGTTAGTGTTCTAAAATCACAAGTAAAATCACCTCCCTGAGGTTCCGCATAATTACCGGCATGTACCGAAATTAATATCAATTGATCTTCGTAAATACTTCCAAGATCGTGAGCTACTAAAGAAGCTGTGGGACAATTTACACAAGTATGTCCTGTAAACTCTTCAAGTAAAACCTTTCGGGTTACTTCTTGTGGATTCGGTGTGTTACCTTGTTTTTTAACAAGATAAGGTGCATTAATTTTATCACAGGATTGAAATATCCCGAAAACAAATAAAATTGCTAAAATATTTATACTGAATTTTTTCATCATCATAAATTTTAAAAACTACTTGAAAAAGTTAAAGAAAGTCCGTTTGATGCCGGAACCTGACGGCAAACACCACCAACGCATAATAATCCTTCACGTTGTCTTCCGTAAGAAACAGAAACGCGTGTAACATTTTTTACAAACGCAAATGCAACAGAATAATAATGCAGTTTCATGTCTTCTTCAGGATTACCGTAATTATATTCATCCATCACAGAAAAAAACCATTTTGGAGCAATATTATATTCTAACATCGCCGCAGCCCAATCGCCTTTGTCTTGTTCGGTAAACATTTGCTGGTAAACAAATCGTAAAGAATTAGTGTAATTTATTTTATAGAGAACATCTAAAACACCGATTTGAGCGTGAACATTTTCTTCGCCGGTATGTCCTTCAACAACATCAATATTGTATTTCATATTGATATAAGAAAGTTTAACTTTCCAGCTTTTATTAAGCTTTCTGGTCATCATTACATTGAAATCTTCATAATAATTTACTTCACCGATATTCAAAAATCCTGAAGTATAACCCAGTGTTCCGGTAGAATCAATTCCAATTTCATCACTAACTTGTTCTTTTTTCAATGAATGAACATTTGAATAATTGATTTCTACTTTTGTTCCATATTTCCCGCCTAATTTACTTTTCTTAGGAATTGTGTACATTATCTGACCTTGAATTCCCATTTCTCCATTTGGTTGTGTTGCATATGGATAAATCGTTGCTAAACTGTACTTATGTTGTTTTGAAAGGGGTGGTAAATAATTAATATCAAGAGCATTTGATAATTCAGTCATTTTTGATTTATAACTCATATTATCAATCCTTTTAGCTGAAAACATAATACCTAATCCTTTTTTGGAGTATGATAGATTTGCTAAAAAAGCCTCGCCATTTTTATAAATATAATTATTCATTGCCGACGGATTATTGATCTTATAAGCATACTCAGTACCGAAATTTATCTTTCTCCTGCTGATATTCATTCTTCCCGCAAAGGCGGCAACATTATTTGGTAATTGATATTCGTATTTTATGGTATCCTGAATTATTGTTTTTGTTCTGGTTTTTTCATAATTACTTACAAAACTACTACCAATCATAATTTTTGTTTTGCTTTCTTTTAGAACTTTCAAAACATCATTAAGAAAAAATTCTGCATCCAGACCTTTAACGATTCCCCTATTATTGTTTTCGTATGCCTCCCAATAATAACGCTGAGTACCGATCAAACCTTTTAGAGTAATACCTTTAAAAGGATGGGCAATTACTCGAGCTCCATTAAATGAATTATCTGAACCGAGCATCCACTCCTGATAACTTCTCAAAACAAGTCCGTTACCAAATTGTTCATAAAAATGACCAATTGTAATATCTACATCTTTTGTTTTGTATGATGTATACCAGAAAGGGATTCCATGACCCTCGTATCTGATATCAAAACCGGATAAAGGAGGAAGATATGCTTCATATCTTATTCCTGCTGAAAAGTTACCATTTGTATAATTAATATTGCCAAAAGCATTCATTCCAAAAACTTTTCCATTAAGTATAGAATCTGTAATTCCAAGTTTGTCATCACTATTATAATACTGAGAATTTATCTCAAAATTCCCATGAACACTGCCACCTTCAAGTATGCCTTGTGATTTTGCCAGGAAAGGAATCAGGATAAACAATAATAATATTTTAATTGAATTTTTCATTTTGTAAATCATTTTCATTTAAGCATTTAAGCATTCAATCATTTAAGCATTCAATCATTTAAGCATTTGTAAATGTTCCACTAAAATTTGTAGTAGTACCATAATTTTTAGTGTTGATCTGAAATATCTTCGCCATTAGTTACTTTACGTAGTAATTTTATTATTTCGTATTCGCCGCCTTCTGCAAAAGAAGTATGCTGCCAAACAATATTTCCTTTTCCGTCAAGAATAAATGTCTGCGGCACATTTTGAAAATTCAATGCTCTTTTAAAATCGCAGTTTGGGTCAAGTAAAATTTCAAAATCCCAATCACGACCGTAAGCAAAAGGTAAAGCATTTGAACTTTTTCTTACATCATCAATAGAAATAGCATAAAGTTTTATACCAGTTTCTTCCTGCCAATCAGAATATACTTCATTAAAAGCATCCAATTCACTTATGCATGGTGAACACCATTGTGCCCAAAAACTAAGAATAATTGGTTTTCCGTCATTTTGGATGTTTGAAGTATTAAATGTTTCACCACTCGGTAATTTAATGTCAACTGCGGGTAATTGTCTTTTTTTAGTTTGAGAAAAAGCAGTTCCTGTAATCATTAGAATTAGCGCAAATAAAATTGTTTTTTTAATCATAATATTTATTATTTTAATATTCAAAATTTTAGCTTCTAGCTTTTTTTATTGACAACCAATGGCAGTTAAAAGTTGCACATTGTTTGTTATTTTATAAAAACTTCCAATAATTTTGAATGTTTAACAGGAAAAATGTTGATGTCGTTAATTACATTTGGAATAAGAAGTACGTCTCCAAATTTCAAATTTATATTCCCAACAGGGTATTCAATACTCATTTCTCCTTCGGTGCAAATATATATCACAAAAGAATCTAATTCTGAATAATCTTTTTTTATTCCTCTGTCAAATTCAAGAATATTTGTTGAAAAATATTTACTGTCAACAACTGTAGCAGTTTCATTTATTTTTTGCCGATAATGTGTTCTATAATCTTTTAGTACTTCAAAATCAAGAGCATCTAAAGCCAGGTCAGTATGTAACTCTCTCGAATTTCCTTTATCATCAACTCTGTCCCAGTCGTAAATTCTGTAAGTTATGTCTGAGGTTTGCTGAATTTCGGCAAGTAAAATCTCTGGACCAATTGCATGAACACGACCAGAAGGCATATAAAAAACATCTCCTTGTTTTACTTTTTCAAAATTTAAAATATCTTTTAAAGTTTTGTTTTTTAGATTTTGAAGGTATGTTTCCTGATTTACTTTTTTGCTAAAACCGCTTATAAGCTCTGAATTTTCTCCGGCGTTTAAAATATACCACATTTCTGTTTTCCCTGAATCTAAACCGCGTTTTTTAGCTAAATCGTTATCAGGATGAACCTGGATTGAAAGCCATGCATTAGCATCAATAAATTTTAGAAGTATTGGAAATTCATCACCAAATTTTTCAAATACTTTTTCTCCGACAAGGTCGCCCATATAAATTTCTACGAGTTCGTTTAATTCGTTTCCGGCAAGAAAACCATTTTCTACCAATGTTTGATTTCCCTTAACTCCCGAAAGAACCCATACTTCGCCACAATTTGACAGAGGTGAGAAGTCTTTTTTCAAAACAGTTTTAATTTTGTCACCACCCCATATTTTATCTTTAAAAATGGCTTTGAATTTTAATGGATATAAAATGTTCATATTTTTAGTAATTTTGAAAGAGCAAATTTATGAAATAAAATATTAATTAGTACTTAGAGTGAACTAAAGTTTAGAGTGCCTAAAGTTTAAAAAAACTAATTTATTATTATTAGTAGATAGATTTTTAACTTTAGTTCACTTTAGGCACTAAGTACTTTACATTTAAAATAGGTAAAATTTATGAAAAGCATATGTGTGTTTTGCGGATCGAGCATGGGAAACAAAGAAATCTATAAATCAAAATCCAAGGAACTTGGAGAAGCATTTTTAAAGAATAAAACATCATTAATTTATGGAGGTGCAAACGTGGGTTTGATGAGAATAATAGCCGACACAGTTCTTGAAGGTGGGGGAGAGGCAATTGGAATTATGCCAAACCATCTTGTTGAAAAAGAAGTTGCTCATCTAGGGCTTACAAAAATGTATATAACCGAATCAATGCAGGAAAGAAAAGTTTTGATGGCAAAAATGTCGGAGGCTTTTATTGCAATGCCGGGAGGTATAGGCACACTGGATGAGGTAGCTGAAATGCTGACATATAATCAACTTAGGATTCATGATAAACCAATTGGCTTATTGAATATCGAAGGTTATTTTGATCACCTGCTGAAATTTCTGGATCATGCTGTTGAAGAAAAATATGTGAGAGAAGAGCACAGAAAAAATATTATTGTTGATGATAATATTGATGCTCTTTTTGAGAAACTAAATAATTATAAACCTGTTTTGATGGATAAATGGATTCATGAAATAAAGGAAGAAAGTCATGGGAAGGTTTGATAGAGTAGTTGGTGATAATTTATCATATTGGTTATATTGATGAATTAATAAAATCAATAAATAATAATAATTTTTTTTGATTGCTAATTAAAAAAAAGATTATGCAGAAAGCAAGCTTTTGGAATAAATTGGAAAACAACAAAACTATTTGCAATCTTTGTCCTCATAATTGTGTTATTCCTGTGGGGAAAAGAGGTGTTTGCAAAGTAAGGAAAAATATAAATGGTGAATTATTTGCAGAGACTTATGGACAGATATGTTCGTCAGGTTTTGACCCTATCGAAAAAAAACCTTTGTATCATTTTTTCCCGGGAAGTGTAATATTTTCTGTTGGAAGTATTGGTTGTAATCTGCATTGTAAATTTTGTCAGAATTGGGAAATTTCTCAATCATCACCTGATGAATATCCTTATTTAAAAAATGCTTCTCCACAAGAAATTGTAAGGTCAGCAGTTAACAAAAAAGATAATATCGGTATTGCATACACTTACAACGAACCAATAGTATGGTACGAATATATGCTTGATATTGCCAAACTTGCGAAAAAAGAAAACCTGAAAAATGTGATGGTAACCAATGGTTATATTAATCAGAAACCATTAGAAGAATTAATGGAATACATAGATGCTTTTAGTGTTGATCTGAAAGCTTTCACTGAAGATTTTTACAAAAAGATAAGCTTTGCAGAACTCCATCCTGTTAAAGAAACATTGAGAACTTTACGTAGAAACAATAAATATTTTGAAATTACAAACCTGGTTATTACAGATGAAAATGATGATGAAAATGATTTTACTGAAATGGTAAAATGGATTGCTGGAGAGTTGGGTGCTGACACAGTTTTTCATATTTCAAGATATTTCCCAACATATAAATTAACTAACCAGCCTACTTCTGTAACTACTCTTTTAAAATTTTACGAAATTGCAAAAGAACATCTCAATTATGTTTACATTGGAAATGCTTCGACCGAAAAAGGACAAAACACCTATTGCCCGAAATGTGGTGAATTATTGATTCATCGAAGCAGATATTCTACACAAGTAGAAGGACTTGAAAACGGAAAATGTAAAAAATGCGGGCATCAGGTTTTGGTGGGGGATAGTTGGGGTTTTTAAGTGATTTTATAAAGAAATATTTATCTGTGGCTGATAAAAATGTAAATTTGCAATTCTATGATAATAATTGGAATTACAGGAACACTCGGAGCAGGAAAAGGAACTATTGTTGATTACCTTGTCAATAATAAAGGTTTCGGACATTATTCTGTCAGGGCTTTTTTAATTAAAGAAATCAAAAGTCGTGGAATGTTGGTTAATCGTGATACAATGACTTCGGTGGCTAATGAACTGCGTTCTAAAAATTCTCCATCTTATGTTACCGACAAAATATATGATCAGGCAATTAAAGATAAAAAAAATTGTATTATCGAAAGCATAAGAACGCCGGGTGAAATTGACTCTTTAAGAAAGAAAGGAAAATTTTATTTGTTTGCTGTGGATGCTGATACGAAAAAAAGATTTGAAAGAATAAAATTACGAAAATCGGAAACTGATAATATTTCATTTGATACATTTATTGCAAACGAAAAACGCGAGATGACTTCATCAGACCCTAACAAACAAAATCTACAAAAATGCCGGGAAATGGCTGACTTTGTTTTTGTTAATGATGGATCAATTGAAGATTTGCATCTGAAAACGGAAAAGATTTTAAATAAAATTGAAAAACAATGAGCAAAGAGCAAAAGAAAAAACACATACGACCATCGTGGGATGAATATTTTATGACTTTGGCTGATGCCGTTTCTAAAAGAGCAACATGTGACAGAGGCAGAGCAGGTTGTGTAATTGTTCGCGAAAAACAAATTCTGGTTACCGGTTATGTTGGTTCACCAAAAGGATTGCCTCATTGTGATGATGTTGGTCATCTTTTCAAAAAAATTATTAATGAAGATGGTAGTCAAAGTACTCATTGTGTTAGAACTGTTCATGCCGAACAAAACGCAATTTGTCAGGCTGCCCGACGTGGAATTGCACTTGATAGAGGAACAATTTATGTTCGCATGACCCCATGCCGAACTTGTGCAATGTTAATCATCAATTGCGGGATAGAACGTGTTGTGTGTGAAAAGAAATATCATGCAGGAACAGAATCAGAAGAAATGTTCAAAACTGCCGGTATTGAACTTGTTTATTTTAGTAATGATTTGTTGGAATACGAAAATCAGTAAAATAAAAGTATTTTAAAATAACGAAAGTATAAATTTCTAATATAAGGACTTAAAAGATTCTATTTATACAAAAGCACCTTCATCTCTCCATTAGAATTTATATAACCCCTAAACATTCCTTCTGTGTTGAAAGGCATGGAAATATTTCCGTCTTTATCAAGTGCAATTACCCCACCACTGCCTTTTTGAGA